>Ga0228710_1005658_pt1 | contig 19310 bp, 9 predicted proteins | sample MedpolnodulmetaG_FD_177995 | JGI IMG/M metagenome (GOLD analysis project Ga0228710, IMG submission 177995) | Root nodule microbial communities from Medicago polymorpha collected in Santa Monica, California, United States - pink nodules | ecosystem: Host-associated > Plants > Roots > Nodule...
AGGACGCTTAAGCGTACTGACTTTTGGTTCATCAGCTTCTTTCTTGTTCCTTGCTTGTCATTTCCTGCATAAAAGGGAGGAGATCAGGCATGTAAAGCATAAATGGTAAAAGAACACAATTTGGTAGCTTTTCCTTAGATAACTGAACCAATTCATGCATCAGTGTTCTTTTGATTGGCCATAGACATTTGCATGAATTGGTTCAAAGTTTCATTCGTGCTTTGAGGGCGGTTGTGTTGTTGTTGTGGATTTTTTTGGGGCGGGTATTGATAGTAGTAATTGTATGGTTGTTGATAGTAGTTTGGTGGTGGTGGATAGTAGTAGTTGGGTGATGGTCTCCATGGTTGGCCATATTGATTCCCTCTTGGAAAGTTGTTGTTGTTACCCGGATATCTCCCTTGATTGGAATTGTTCGGATATTGTCCTTGACTTGAACTACCGGCTTGGTGCCCTTGTTGTTGATTTGGTCTTTGTTGGTTTCCCAAGAAGTTTACCTCTTCTTCGTATGGTGGGGGACAACATCTGGTGGGATGGTCGCCGAAACACAACTTACAAGCGTTGACTTGTGAAGTACCTCCATCTTTATGGAATTGCTCTAGTATTTGCTTGGGCATGTCTTTCATACCTTTTTGCAATGCCTCTATTTGTTGAGTGAGGAGCTTGTTTTGTGCCAATAACGCATCACTAGACTCCAATTCAAGAATATCGGCTTTCCTTTGTGAAGGGCTTCGATTGTGAAATGTTTTGCGGTCGGTGAGTGCCATTTGGTCAATAATCTTCACGGATTCTAATGTAGTTTTCAACATTATACCGCCACCCGCGGATGCATCTAACAAAACTTTGGTTTCATTTTTAAGTCCTTGGCGGAAGAGGTAGATTTGCATTCGATTGTCAAAACCATGTTTTGGACAATTTCTCAACAAAGACTTGTAACGATCCCAAGCTTCACAAAGTGATTCATTAGCACCTTGATTAAATGTTGTAACTACAATTTTAGCTTCCAAGAGCCTATCCTCCGGGAAAAACCTTTCTTGAAAAGCTTTCACCAAGGCATTCCAATCGGTCATCACATCTGTTGATTGATCCAAGTACCATTCCTTAGCTTTCCCAATCAACGAATGAGGGAACAATCTTGCAAACACGGTCTCTTCCTCATCCGCACTAGCTCCAAGTGTACCGGCTAAACCATAGAAAGTTGTGAGATGTTTATAGGGGTCCTCATGATCAAGACCGGAAAAGGGATGATGTAACACCCCGTTTTTCCAACAATGTAAATAATACAAATAATCAGAGTATTCAACGTAAAACGGGATATCACACTACATTTAAATTCATAAATAGAGTAAAGTTTCTATTTATCAAAACAACCCTGTCAAAAATTCATTTAACATCGCAGCGGAAAATTATTTCAAAATCAACAACTTGTTCAACAATCTTTGGCACTACGGCCTCAACATAAACAACTTAAAGAAAATCTTATTCCAAAAGGGATCAACAACATAGTTCATAAAGCAATACGTAACAGAGGAAAACAAAGCAAAATCCCCATCCCGTTACGTATCAGAGCGACCCTAAGACGACGCGCAAGAGACTCAACTCACATCAGCAGCTAATCCTGGTTATCTGCACGTTACCAACATAGGGTCAACATTCAAACAGAAGGGGTGAGATTTCACATTCAATAATAATAAGCATATAATTCATCAACAGAACTTAACAACCTAAACAACAATAGTCAACAACAATAATAGTTCATATATACTTATCATCAACAATGTTCCACATATGCTTCATTTATTTCCATATAGCATTCAAAACAACAACAACGATGACAACTCAACATTAACGACAATGCAACGACACAACAACAACTTGACTATGCAATATGCATGTGGTACCAAACAACGATGGAGCAACAAACTCCTAAAAACTGGAGCAAATAACTCCTACAAGTCAACGCTGGAGCAAATAACTCCTAAAAGCAACGCGGTATGAATGATTAGCATTCAACAGGGCATGAGCCCCCAACTTTATATGAGTATGCATGGACTCAACAACTTAATCAACAACAACGTATAACAACAACAACAACGTGCAACATCAACAACAACGTATGTAACACCCCGTTTTCCCAAAGATGTAAATAATACATATAAATCAGAGTATTCAACGTAAAACGGAATGTCACACTTCAAGTAAGGTATAAATAGAGTAAAGTTACTATTTATTAAAACAACCGTGTCAAAATTTCAATAACATCGCAGCGAAAAATAGATTCATAGTTCAACAACTTTGGGCACTACGGCCTCAACGTAAACAACTTAATTAAAATCTTAATTCAAAAAGGTTCAACAACATAGTTCATAAAGCAATACGTAACAATGGAAAACAAGCAAATAATCCCCATCCCGTTACGTATCAGAGCGACCCTAAGACGACACACGAGAGAGTCAACTCACATCAACATCTAATCCTGGTTATCTGCATGTTACCAACATAGGGACAACATTCAAACAGAAGGGGTGAGATTTCACATTCAATAATAATAAGCATATAATTCATCAATGGAACTTAACAACCTAAACAGCAATAGTCAACAACAATAATAGTTCACATATACTTATCATCAACAATGTTTCACATATGCTTCATTTATTTCCATTTAGCATTTAAAACAACAACTATTCAACAACGACGACGACAACTCAACATTAACGACAATGCAACGACACAACAACAACTTGACTATGCAATATGCATATGGTACCAATCAACGTGTTAGAGGAATAAGCTCTTCAAGCAACGCTGGAATAAAAACTCCTAAAATCAACGCTGGAGCATAGCTCCTAAAATCAACACTGGAGCATAGCTCCTAACTTTATATGAGTATGCATGGACTCAACAACTTAATCAACAACAATGTACAACATTAACGACTTGACAACAACAACGTACAACTTCAACGACTTGACAGCATCAACAACAACGTGCAACATCAACAACAACAACAACGTATAGCTTCAACGACTTGACAACATCAACAACAACGTGCAACATCATATAACATCATATTAATCAACATTTGCATTCATTTAGTAATTCATCAATATATACATGAACAACAACAAAACTAAATGCTAAATTCAATTTCAGAACTATATAGCCTAAGATTAGAGAATATTAGTCCCACCCTTACAAAACAACAACAACAACTACATGTTAAATTCAATTTCAGAATTATACAACCTAAGATTAGAGAATATTAGTCCCACCCTTACCTTAGATTAGATGATTGCAAGGTTCTACGAATTCTTCCTTCTCTAGGTTCTCCTCTTTTTATATCTCACACCCTCAACATATTTTCCAACTAAGTCCACATATTTTCTAACTAAATCCACATATTTTCTAACTAAGTCCACATATTTTCTAACTAAATCCACATATATTTTCTAACTAAATCAACATATTTTTTAACTAAATCAACGTATTTTCGAACTAAATCCAAACCAACCCCTCAAGTGTGTGTGTGTGTATATATATAATATTCCAACATATTCTACCAAATAATAATATAAAGTCACTTAATAAAATATAATACACCACAACCCGTCATAAATCAACATAAATCAATCATAAATCAACATAAATCATATAAGTCATATAATAAAATATTAAAACATCACAACACGTCATAAATCAACATAAATCACATAAATCATATAAAAGACTCTAAACTCAACCAAAAATAATTAAATAATAAATTGGAGCGTTACAACGTACAACATATGCATTCATGTAGTAATTCATCACCAAGTCATTCATATAATAATCATCAACACATATATACACCTTCATGTAATATTCCATAGACATATACATCATATAGTGATTCAACAAAAGCATGCATATAATAATTTATCAACATGTACATTTCATGTATCAACACCTAAACCATGTTATTCTTGACAAACAGACCATCTGAATACTAACAGTATCATCTAAGGCTTTCAAATATGCATCAAAGGCTAGCTTAAAACAGAAACGCATGAAACGACACAAAACATGAAAAGGTATAGAACCACTACATTACTCGCCGTGGCGAGCACTCTACTCGCCCTGGCGAGTAAACTACGCTCTCTAGTAACAAATCACTCATAGCTCGCCGTGGCGAGCACTCTTACTTGTCGTGGCGAGCAAACACTGCTCTCAGTCGGAAAGTGCGATTTTTAACCCCAAAAACCCAATTTTCATCAACCTTAATCCCAAATCTGTTATAAACTCAGCCTAGGATCATTCTACAACCTGAACAACAGTTATCTATGAATTCTACGGTCTTTCTACAACTTTTACAACCAATTCTACATGTTCTATTATCAAATCCAATTTTAAACCCTAATTCTCAATTTCACATGAACAACAACAAAAACTACATGCTAAATCCAGTTTTCAGAATCACATAGCCTAAGATTAGAGAATATTTGTCCCACCCTTACCTTAGATTAGATGATTGCAAGGTTCTACGAATTCTTCTCTTCTCTTGGTTCTCCTCTTCTCTAGGTTCTCCTCTTTTCTCCAAAAGCTTCTAAACCTAATTTGTGGATGTTCTCTTTCTCTTATATCTCACACCCTCAACATATTTTTCAACTAAATCTACATATTTTCTAACTAAGTCCACATATTTTCTAAATATATCCAAACCAACCCCTCAAATATATTTATTCTAAATATCCAACATATTCTACTAAATAATAATGTAAAACCACTTAATAAAATATTAAAACACCACAACACGTCAAAAATCAACATAAATCGCATAAGTCATATAAAAGACCCTAAACTCAACCAAAAATAATTAAATAATAAATAGGGCGTTACAGATGATGAGTCACCAATTGAATCGTTCCCGATTTTATCTCAATTTGCTTTGTATTTTTCCTTCCAATACGGGCAAGTCTTCTTGGACTAGTCCAACACGGTAGTGCATTTTGAGGTTCTTCATCTTTGAGTTCCATGACTACAACTCTTTCACTTCCCGGAGATGATGGTGCAGAAGAGTGTGGAGATCCCCTAGGAGATTCCCTAGGAATAGAACTGGAAATAGTGGGAATAGAAACGGAGGATCCCGCTTGTTGAGCCAGTCCAGCTAGTCTCTTTTCTTCCCTTGCTTTAGCGTTGTTTCTACGAGCTGTTTTCTCTATTTCTGGATCAAACTGTAGTTGTTCTTTGGAAACGGTACCTCGCATAAACAAAGTTCAAAAAGACTATACCAAGTGGTTAGCAACAAAAGGGATAATGAATGATATATGTGTATGTATATGCACAAAAAAAAAATTGTGCAAAATTGCTTAAAATGACAAAATTGTTTCAATACTTATGATATTATTTCGCTACTCTCCAGCAGCGGTGCCATTTTAATGTAAGATTTTTACATGTCATAAAACTATTTACACGTAAGTATAATAGGATCGTTTCCACAGGGAGTTGTGTATATCTTAAGCATTTTAACGTCATTTATCATATTAAGTGTTTGGGTATAAATTGTTTGTTTGTGTATAACTATTTTTAACTATTCGACATAAAAGTAAAACGAGACGAGATAGGGCTATTTCGCTTGGGGTCAGAGACATCAACAAGCGTAACAACCGCAATCTCTCGATCAAATAATAGATTCTAGCTTTTTAAACGATATTATCACAATCACTCAACAATATCATTGTGTCCAAATGATATCGTTATTTCTAAGGGATTGTTTAAATGTCGATTTCCCAAACATTTAAACAATCAAAAAGTCGATTGGATCGTTTAATCGACGATTTTCCAACCGATTAAATGACCCATAAGCATTAAGTTCTAGATTTAAAGTGATTATCAAATATTAACATCTATGTCTAGAGTGATAACTTAAGATAGATTGCTATTCTATTTCTTAAATCCAAAAGTATTTGTCAATATCATTTTGAATCTCAATAAAGCATTAAATACAAATAACAACAATATTGAATAAATAAGCTAGAACCATATATTAAAAGATCAAGAAATTACATAATAGCATCCCCATGAGCTTAGCTCAGTTGGTAGGGATATTGAATTTTATATGCAGGGGCTGGGGTTCGAACCCCGAACACTCCACTTCTCCACAATTAAATTGTGTGAGCTCTAGCCACTAGGCTACTTGACCAAAAAAAAAAATTACATAATAGCTTGTTTGAATACCTCAAAACCCACAAGGGTAGATGTAGCTACATATGTCTATGATAGCTTTGCAAAGGATGAAGAAAAGATGAAGATTTAATGCCTAGATCCATGATGTCTCAACAAGTCTTGGGTTGAATCTACTCCTAACTACCTTGCTTTGTGTTTCCCTCTCTAGAAAATGCCCTCTTCTCTCTCTAACAACCAGAAAATGTATTAATAAAACAGTAAGTGAATGAGAAAGAGAAGAAAAACTCTTTAAGTTGGGCAGAATTCGTGCTTGCACGCTTAAGCGTACAGGGGTCGCTTAAGCGTGCCTCTTGGAAATCTTTTGTTGGCCAATTGGGAACAGCCACGTGTACCTTATCCACTTGCATCCTAATAAAGTTCGCTTGAGCGTGCGTGAAGCGTGCAGTTAGCATACAGATCTGAGCTCTCGACATTGTGTACGCTTAAGCTTACAATGGTCGCTTAAGCGTACCAGTTGAATCTTTGATAAGCGAACCACAAGCGTGCTGATAGCGTACGAGAAGTTTGGCTACTGGAACTCGCACACTTAAGCGTGCTCTCTGAATCTGGGAAGCGTGTTGATAGCATACCAATAGCGTACATGAAGTTGCTCTCGACATTGTGTACGCTTAAGCGTGATGAGGATGCTTAAGCGTACTGACTTTTGGTTCATCAACTTCTTTCTTGTTCCTTGCTTGTCATTTCCTGCATAAAAGGGAGGAGATCAGGCATGTAAAGCATAAATGGTAAAATAACACAATTTGGTAGCTTTTCCTTAGATAACTTGCAGAACAAGTCACTAAAATGCCTAGATTAACACAAGAAATATGTTACTTTTGAGCACTTATCAAAAACCATAGAGAAGATCTTGTTCATAGGGGGTAATAGTTCCATTAACAAAATCTGAGACTTTACCATACTAAAATTCTCATTCAATCCAGTAAGAAACCTAATTGCATAAAGCTAAGTATGATTTTGTCTAGCACTGCGCATGAATTCACAAGAACAACGCACTCTACATACACAGTTGGGAACAGACATATAAATCTCAAGCTCCTCCCACAAAATCTTCAATTCAAAGCAGAAAGCAATAACAGTTTTGGAATCTTGTTGCAATGCATAAATTTCTTGCATAAGTTTTGAAACTCTTACCAAATCACCTTGAGAAAATCTTTCCTTCAGATCATTCCAAACATCACATGTGTTTTCCATGAAAATTATGGATTGTGCAATTGAAGGAGACACGGAGTTCACAATCCATGAATGAACTAAATTGTTGCAACGATTCCAAGGCCGAAACAGAGGATCAAAATCATCATCAATTGGTTCAATTGTTCCATCAACGAATTCATACTTCATTTTACCTCCCAATGCTCTACGTATTGAGCGAGCCTAGGAGTGATAATTCGAACTATCCAAAACCGGAGAAACAGTAACAAATGAGGGTCCATCACTTGGATGAACAAAGAAGGCACAAGATTGATCAATGAGAACATCGTTGTTACGAGGCGTCATTGATGGAGCTTGATAAAGCTTGCGGAAGAGAGATCAAAGGGCTCTAGATACCATATTGAGTAACAAGAATATTGAAGTAAAAGAGATAAAACTAGAGAAAGAATATAGAAGAAAGTGTAGAATTTTCATTGAAATGAAAGTTGGTTACGGAGATTCCTTATAGAGTTTGTTATTGCTTATACACTATATGCTAATGTGTACTAGCTTTACTATCATAGCCTAACATCCCTATAATCAAGGAAGTTAGTTATTATGTAACTAACTCTAAACTAGCTTAGGGTTTCTGTAACTTGTGGTGCAAGCAACTTAAGTGCATTGTGTTTCTGTTGTTGATCTTTCAATAATAAAGCTTCTATCTCCTTTGTATTGTGTTTTAAAAAGTTGCTATAGTTTTGTGACCTTTTTTCGGTACAATTTTTGTGACATATATTAAGCATTTCATTTGATTTAATACACACAAAACTATAGTAATGGAACTTTCCATTTCTTCTTGAGAAATGTAGATGATCCTTACTAGTGCATATATAATTGTATTGGTTATGCTCTTAACTTGTATGGAGTGGTTTGATTGGAGATAACCGGCAACTCTGATACAATGAACTAAACTAGCTTTTGACCTTGTGTAAAATATGCTGGTCTAATATTGCCTACTTTCAATTTTTTACGTTGGTTACTACTTTCAATTTTTTATATGTTGGTTGTGATTCAGTATTTTAGATATGTAAATTTTTTCTCACTACCAACCAGGCTTTGAAAATCTTATTAATGTGTATCTTCTATATTGTTATGCACATGCAGTTATTGCAGGTATATTTGACAATGATTATGTACGAGAAAATAAAATTTTTAGGTCTAATTTGACAATAATATGAACAACACTTTCTTTCTAAAAAATAATATATGAACAACACTTGTTATTTCGAATCTTAGTTTAGTTTCTATTATATATCTCTATCTTTTTTTTTTTTAATAATATATCACTATCTTAGTTTACTTTCTTCTAAGATTGTTTTATTAGTTGTCATTTTCAAAATTTTACTTAGTTTACTTAGACTGTTTTATTATGGATTGTTATCAAAATTTTACATCATCGTCTGTATATGAAATTGTGTATGAAATTGATGTCGGTACACGACCCTTTTTAAATGACGGTTTTTTGGGTCAAGATTTTAATATTTTTAGGAGTTTTTTTGTTTACATAAATTTAGGTTGAGTTTTCTTTTTTTTGAAGTTAGTTAATTTATACTTGCCCTTTTTTTTTTAATGGAAGTTAGTATGTTAAAATTTAAAATTTATGATATACACACCTCAAAGAGTAATTTTTATACTTAAAAAATACCTTAGAGGATACATATCATTATTTATACCAACGTTTTCAATTGGTTTAACAACCACAATCCACAATTGATTTTTGTAGCAATCTAGTTTAAATGTGGTTGAACCTGTAGAACTTTTTTTTTTTTAAGGAAAAAGAACACGTATCCGATTTAACTATCAAGTGAAAATCTTACCGGTTCTATCTTGGTAAGGTTCAGTTAACATTGGATAAATGAAAATCTTACTGGTTCTATCTTAGTAAAGTTCTGTTAACATTGGATAATTGTGCATATCATGCACCTATGTTACTGCATGTTCTTCTCATACGCATCACGGCCTTTTTCCCATTTTTCACTCTTCAAAACATCTAATGGGTCATGCCTTCTTTCTCACGAAGTCCTTCTCCACTTTCATGATCTCTAACAAAATAGGTTGCTGCCTGGTTCTTGTATTTGAATTATTGGGGTAAGCCCTAATAGCCAATCTATATTGATTGGGTTTGGCTTTGTATCATAATATTGATATAAATATATATTGTGAATATATAATAACAAGACATTTTTTTTATTGATTTTGTTTTGTTTCAAAAATAATAAAGTCTCTAGAATAGTTAGTTCGTTTAATGGAACATTAAGTATAGCTTAATTGTGAGACCCCTTAAACATAAGGACATTATTCTTAAAGTATCTGTAGTCAAGCTTTATTGTGAAGTGGGATATCATTAAAGCATGGAGACTATTGATGAGTAAAACTGCAAGCGCACGGTTCTACCGAAGTAGTAAAAAGAAAGTATTGTTTCAACAGGGAGTTGTTCAATTTAATTAACTTTTATTGATGATTAGAAGAAAGTTCAGCTGTAAAGATTTGATTTTTAACGGTAGAAAATAATAATAAAAAGCACATTGGGATTATTGGTTCATCTTGATGACAAAAAAACTTCACAAACCAAAGCCTAAACCTAAACTTTATATTGGACCTACTTTCTAACGACAAATTTCTCTTAAGCGTATCAAAGTTTCTCTCGAAATCAATGAGCGTGTTCCTCTAGCAACCACGCCTATTCTCATGGTTGATTGCTATTAGAATCCTTGAAGAATGACACTTTATTTGTCTCAAGGTTTGCTAGACTATTCTCATGTTTCGCAATCCTTGTCTAATTTCACTTGTTCCAATATCAAAACTTCTTTTTTCGATGTTTCGCTTTGATATTTGTGATGATGAATTAACAAGTACTAACCCTCTGATGTCGCTTTATGAGTTTGATACTTGTTAATTCATTATAAAAACGGTGAAATTAGATTAGAAAGTAGATTTATATAAAATTAGGGTTCAAGGCTTGGTTTGATTAGGATTAGGTTATTAGACTCATCCAACAATCCCAAGACAAGAAGAATCTACTCACTCATGTTCATCGTAGACATAGAAGAGAAGAAGAAGAACATATATAATATAACAAGAAAATAAAAGAATAACTTTTATTAAAGAAAACAATTGCCACTTATTATTTCCAAGAACAAAAGATGATTTTATAAAATAATTGGCTGCTCTATTTATAGTCTAACATTGACTTGAGCCCCAAGAATTAAATCACTAAAGTGTTGCACAAGAAACCATGGGCTCTAGGTCAGAAATACTAAAATAGACAGCTTGTCGAAGAAGCAAAAGGGCAATATGGGGCGCGCCTATGCTATATTCCAGTACAAGATCTTCTAATTCTTTGCACAAGATATTTTTGTATGAGATCTTCATATTTTTGGCACGAATCAGCTCTAATTTCCCTTTCTTTTGCTCAAAGACTAAATCTTTTGAATATTCGTTCCTGAGATATAATAACTTGCAATTAAAGTAAAATAGTTCTAGAAGGAAATAAAAACATATTAAATCTAAATAAAATAGACTGAAATATTATATAAAAAACACTAATTAATGACTCATTATTGACTCATCAACTATTATGTGGATAGACTAATGATCACATCTCACAGATCATGGATAAAGAGACATCAAGTCTTCACATAGATATTGGGTTGACCCACCATGAGAATACTACATAGTAAAAGTTTTGAAAGTGTCATAAGATATTCTCATAGTGATAGTGGTGTGTTCCACCCTTTGATCTGAAACCACTATGTACCCTAGATGTAGGAGTTCAGTGCTTTGTCACCATTCAAACGTTGTCTCCAACAATATGGTCATAAAGTTGGTTGATGGGTACTCCGCGAATCATGTTGAGGGACATGAGTGCCCTAGATGGAATTTGCCCCTCCTACAGAACAGGAGAAATGTTTACGGGTCCAATATTGAACTAGACAAGGTTGACATGCTATGCCTTGTGTTCAATATAGACATGAGGGCAAAAGGGTAATTATACACATGAACATTATCACAGAAAGGTTTCGTCAGATCACATGACATTCTCGTCACTTGGGTAGCAGTGATGTGTTGCTAGATACCGCTCACTGTTTATAATATTAAATATGTGATTTAATATTATTGTCAACGTTACGAGAACCAATAAGGTCACACGCAAAGGACAGATAGATGAGAGAAATAAATAAGTAAGATTTATTTATAAAATAATAAGTGTGACTTATTAATATTTAAATAATTAAGTATGACTTATTATTTTAATTTATTAAAATAGAGAAACTCGGTCGACTGTAAGGTATTGTGTGTTTAAGTGAGATATGGTGCACCGTAAGGTATGGTGTATTTAAGTGATTAACTTGATGACCACACAAGTGGTTCTATAAATATAACACTTGTGCTGAAACATTTCAGTGGTTGAAACGCTTACCCTAATTCACAAAGTAAACCTAGTCGTCGCTCTCTAAACCTAATCTCTCTGAATCTCCGTTGGAATTGGCTAGCACCGGTCATCGGAAAAGTTATGTTCGTGTGGACTGAGTAGAGGCATCGCTGCTTTTCTTTGCTCTTGATCAGAAACAATTCTACTACAAAGGTTTTGCGCTTCAAGAGGTAAACACATAATCTTTAAAGTGTTTAAGAATGTGTTCTCGTTTATTTGTGATTAATGATTTAATGAAGATCCGTTTTCAATGGGATTTGTTCCACTAAGAGGATAAATTTTTGAAAAACCTCTCTTAAAATCCCTTCATAAATCTCTTGGCTTGACTCATTTGAATCAAATTCTCCTTCTATTTATTCATCCTGGTCATCTTCCCACTCTAAATTGACTGTTATGGTTTCCTCGCGTCTTTAGTTTTTTTTTTATTTTTTTATATAGATTTTAGATTTAGGCTTTGCTTGAAAGTTTTAATGAAGGACATGAGGATAAAAATAAAGAGAAATCTTACACCTTAAATGAGAGTGTTTTTGTTAGTTTTTGTTTTGGTGAAGTGTAGTGTTTGCAGTTAAAGATGAAAAAATGCACATGATTAATATATTTTTGAGAGTATTATAATATCATAAACTGAATTTATTCCTTAAAAAACATGGATTGAATTTATTTTTCAATATAATTTTTGAGTTCTTCATTTTGAGAGAATTTTGTATTATGAAAGAAAAAAGTAGACTCTACAATTTAAGTTGGGGCACAATCCTTTCTTCAATTTCATTTCCCCGTCTTTTAGTCAAGTGTTCGCCTCCTCGTGCCCTTCTAAACTCTCAAATAGTCGCAACTTCTATAGTCTCGCGTGTATCCTCTTGTATTTTTCTTTGCAACAGCACCGACAACAACACAACAAGAGTCACAACAACTTCTATAGTCTCGCGTACGTGTATCTTCTATATTGTTAGACACATGCATTATTTGCAGCTTGTACTATCTTCTAAACATTTATAATCCACTGTCTTAGCTAATGTGAAAGGTTTATATCTTGTTAACTAACATCGAGGTCAGCAACTTTTGAATACAACATGTATTGATGCTTTTGAGTTGTCATACTAATGCAGGGTTTATTTGACAAGAAATATATGGTAAAATAAAATTTTCCAGGTCTAATTAATTTGTCAATAATATGAACAACGCTTGTTATTTCAAATCTTGGTTTAGTTTCTATAATATATTTCTATCTTAGTTTACTTTCTTCTAAGATTGTTTTTGTGTTTATTTCATGTTATCAAAATTTTACCTCACCGTTTGTCTATGAAAATTGATGTCAGCACACGACATTTTTTTAAACGGCTGATCTTTGGGTAAAGATTTTAATATTGTTTTTAGGAGTTTGATGCCCCCTTTCTTGTTGATAATTTAGCGAATGTCATACATTATTTATTTTTTTGACAAAGTAAATATGTCATGCATTTTAAGGTATAACTTGCTAATTTACACCAACTGAAAAATTATTTGAATGAGTGGAAGTTTTTTTTTTTTGTTGAACAAAAGCAAAGTTAATTCATTTCATTCATAATTAAAGGGTACAAAGTAGTCGGTACATCACGAAAAATATGGGGGCTAGGGTGGATAAAGATGCTCTAGCAATACTATGAGCAATAACTTTATTAGCTTGCCTCCTAACACACGACACAACAAAGTCGTTTCTAGAAACTAAGAGACTTCTACAATGAGAAACAAGGTCACCAAACTCGTTAGCAAGAGTAGAGGTGGTGTGGAGCGCATCAGATAAAACTTTGGAATCAGTTTCGAACATAACATCTTGCATGTCATTTGAGATGGCCACCTTAATAGCTTCTAGTAAGCCTAGTGATTCAACTTCAAGAACGGTGGTAGAAGTTGCAAAGTAATCTGATTTTCCTAGCAAGAATAGGCTTGTAGAGTCTCGAAAACACATATCGTATCCCATAATGGAATTACCATTGAAAGAGGCCGCGTCAACATTACACTTGATCATGCCTGGTGGAGGTTTAATCCAAGGTTGTTCCGTAAGATCACTTCGGGACCGTACTTTTCCTCTTTGCATACATCCCCCATTCAACTAGTGTGCCTTTTGCTCGGCTTACAATAGCAGAAGGAGAGGTGTCAATAGCTTCCCAAAGTTTTGTATTACGACTCTTCCATTGTGTTAAAATTTAAATTTATGCTATACACCTTAAAGTGTAAATTTCAAAGTTATACTAAAAAAAAATGAGTTTGTTTAAAATTAATAAATCATTTCTTTAACTATCTAAATAATAGATTAATTTGGAAAACTAATCCTTGCTCGCCCATTGGAAGCAAATTTGTAGATACATATCGTATTTATTGCACTGTTGTGTAAATTGGGTGGTGTTGCATGGTAAAGATGAGCTGGCGTTGAAGGATGTGCAGGGTATTGGTGAGTCAATTGGCGTCAAATTTAATGGGGATAAGACAAATATGTTTAATGTGTTGTCTAGGGTAGGGAGGAAACCAAGTAGAAGTGAGAGGGAGAAGGAGGGGTATGTAGGAGGTCGGTGAGGGTGTGTGTGAGCTGTGAGGGGTGGGTGGGTGCAATGAAGATCATATCTTGGAATGTGAGGGGGTTGAGAGTTTGGAGAAAAGAAAGAAGGTTCAGAAGTTGGTGGGTGAAAGGCGGCCTTTGATTTATTGTATTTAAAAGGGGGAGATTGTTAGAACAAGAATGGTTCATACAAGGTCTCTTAGGTTTTGTTGATAACAAAGTATTGAACAACAATTGGCAGACTGACATATGTTCAAGTGTGCAGGAAGTCTTATCATGAAGAAGGAACACATGAGGAGCATCAGAAAGAGATTGGAAAGCTTAGAAGACTATGGTGGAAGATCAACTAGAAGGTCAACCAGAAGTCAACGTCCTAGTAGAGGGAAGTCTCATAGAAGCTGGGGAGTGATCTCCACAGACTCTGTGAAGGATATCAAACACATAATTTGACTAGGCTACGTAGTTCTGAGGGACCCAGGATCCATGTAAGCTTTTGTCTTATTATGTAAGTTGTTTTTATCACAATATCTAATAGAGCAGTTATTTTGTCTTCTTCCGTCTATGTGTAAAGGACAACCGGAACGAAGAAAGCAACAGATAATTCCCCTCTCAACAAAGGAAATTCAAAGTACTTTCCAACGGGATTATCCATATCCGACAAAGGGCCAACGTTCGTGATTGAAGCTTCTCAACGACTCTATTTGCGATGTCACTCTTCTCCAACGTCTCTTAAATTATTGCCTATAAAAGGAGTTGAATACCTAAAGAAGAAACAACAAGATTCTGCTATTTTTCTATGCCAAAACTATGGAAAATCAAATAGCGCAAAACACTTATGACTATTTTCAAGTTTATATCTTAGAAATCCTAAGGAGTGAGTTTGTTCATTTGTTTAGTTTACGCTCACTAGTTAGAAAGAGTGTAAGAACAAATTAAATTGATTGCAGCTGGGGAAAACATTTTAGAAAGTCTCTCACCTACGTGCTTGAGCATATAAGTCTCTTGTTGAAACCTTGAGCACCTAGGTAGTCTCAGTCAGTTGTGATTGAACATGGTAAAGTCTTAAGCAGTTGTGCTTAAGCAAGGGAAGTCTCTTGCAGGGGTGTTTGAGCAAAAAGAAGTATTTAGGTAGAGTCTTAGACCATAGAAGTCTCTTGTTGTGCGCTTGAGCATTGAGAAGTCTCTTGGTGTGTCCTTGAGCAAATTTTAATCAAAATTAATTATAGTGAAATCCCTTGGAAGTGCAAGTGGACTGGACTACTCATGTTTTGTAGGAGGAACAAGTATACATTCTTTATGTCTTTCTTCTCTCTCTAACTCTTTATCTCACACAATTCACCCCCCACCCCCCCTCTTGTGTGTTTTTATCACCTTCAAATTTTGCCATACACTTCAAATAGCTTATCACTAATCAGCTATCAGTCATCAGTAATCCGCTATAAGTTATTAACTACCTTATCAGCTATCCGTTATTTTTATCAAACATAGTTTAAGTGTTGGTAGTACATAGTAAGAACCCATAGACATGCATGATCTAATGGTTGTTTCATTGATAAAAATGATCAAACTTCTAAGATTAAAAATATTACTAAGGTCTTTAGTGGACCACCTATAATGTTGGTCCACGTTAGATATTTGGGGTTAACCATTTGATGGAAGGGACTAGAATGTGTAACGGATATGAACTTAAAGGACTAAAACGGACCAAAAATTAATTATGAGACCAAATTAATAAAAAAAAAATAGTTAAAGGACCAAAAGAACACTTTAGCCTTTACTAAATTACCTCTGTCAATTATTGGTGTATTTTCCACAAAAGTATATTATATTACTTTGAAAGTAGTGTACATAACATTAATTAAAGGGCATTATTCTAAAAGTTTTCATTGAAAAGTAAATATGACATTCATTTTGAAACAAATTTTTCTTTTACTAAAGAGACACTCATTTTAAAACGAACGGAGTATATAATAACTTTTTCTACAAATTTTGAATCATGTTGTATTTTTTTTAACAATTGAATCATGTTGTATTATCGTATAATACAATAACTTCATATAATTTAAACATCTTGTGTCATTTAATAGCATCTAGTGGCGGAGTCAGGAAAAAAAGTTAGGGTGGGCCACTAAAATTAATCGTTGAAAAATTGTTTAAAGCCTCGCAAAATAGACCTATAATTGAATTATTTAAATTTTTCAGATGGGCCACAACACCACTTTGCGGGAATTTGGATCAACCGAAACCTAAAACCGACATAAATTTGTATAAAATCTCGCAAAATAGACCTACAATTGAATTATTTAAATTTTTGGGTGGACCACTACACCACTTTGCAGGAATTTGAATCAACCGAAACCTAAAACCGACACAAAATTGTATAAAATCTCGCAAAATAGACCTATAATCGTTGATTTTTTAATTTTTCCGGGTGGGCCGTGGCCCACCCCAGCCCATGAAGGGCTCCGCCACTGATAGCATCCATTTACTTATATTTTAAATATCTTATTATACACTAGCGTTCAGACGAACCATCTGTTACCATTTTTATCATGCTAACACGTATAAATTACGAATAATAGTTTTTATGAAATTTTGATTTTGATTAAAGTTATAGGATTAGATATTTCACACTTTGTCTCATAAGTCCTAGCTTAACTGACAAAAATGCTGAAATTGTTATGCTGGACGTCCTGATCGGGGTTCAAACTCCGGCACCTCCACTTTGTGTGTGTAAGTTTATGATGACTTTGTCATTTTATCTATCTACCAAAAAAAAGTCATTAATCAACAAAAGTCAGACAACAACAATAAAAAAACATAATCATTAATCTTACATAATCAAGTAAACTCTAAAGTAAATGAGCCAATCATAGCTCAATTTTCTCTTTATTTTTTCAAATCCTCTTAAATGGGTCAAAGAGGAGGCTGTTTCAATAAGCCATATAACATTGAATCCACTATAAGCTAATTTCCTATATGTATGTAACTTGCAATCTACAAAGTTCCAAAATGAATAATGTTAGTTTTCTATGTAACTTGCAATCCACAAAGTTCCAAAATGAATTATGTTAGTATTCTATGTAACTTGCAACCCACAGTCAATGTTGACTATTCTATGTAACTTGCAATCCACAAAGTTCCAAAATGAAATGTCCGAGCAATTGCCATGAGACTTTTCTTTTTTTTTTTGAAGGAGCCATGAGACTTCTTAACCAACAATATGGATGTGGGCATAAATACACAGCGAATTATTTGTTTCCTGTGCCACTCAACTCATAATCATCACCATGGCAAACACAACAACCGTTGATGATTCCTTCGCCACCCAAGTCCAACTTATCGATGGTGAAGGAGTTTTCAACGTCGCTGGTCTTGATAATTTAATCAAAACCTCGGACATGGCCAATACTGGTCTTGATTATGTCGTTGTTAGTATTATAGGACCTCAATCTAGCGGTAATAGTTTTATTTTCTTGAAGTGCCTTTTGGTGAAAGTGAAAGTTTTATTATGCAGTTTTAATTGTTATGTGTATTTCTTGTGTTGTGTTATCTAATTTTATCGTTCGGTTTTCTTGTTTGAGCAGGGAAGAGTACTTTGTTGAACAATATTTTCGGCACTAAATTCGAGGAGATGGATGCTCTTACTTGTAGGTTAGGCTTCTGATCAATTAAATTGATAGAAATTGTGTTGTTGGCTTAGATGAAATTTGTTTTTTTGTTATTTATTATCTTTCTATTTTTTTATTATTTTTGTTTCTATCCCCGTAAATATTTTTACTTTTTTGTTTTAGTCTCTCTATAATTCCGCTTCAATTTTTAGACCTTTAAAAGTTTTCCATCATAATTTGTGTGGTATCATTCAATTTTTTTGTTTTGTTTTTTGCGCTAAATTTTTTACATTTAATTCATGTTTTCCTAATTTATTTGAAAATTGCTTTTTACACTTCAAGAGATGCTCTCCACACCTATAAAAGTCCAAAATACCTCCAACGACAATTAACTGTCATTCGCTCCCAAGCTAATTGTTAAGGAGTGAACGATAGTTAATTGTCTTTGGGAGCGTTGAAGGTCTCTTTAGACATGGGAGATCAAATTTGTTGGTGAGATGAACAATCATCAATATTTTTTTAGAGTGATTCTTATAATTTTTTTTAAAGGATACACGTAATCTAACTTAAAAGTAGGACAAAAAGTGTGGGCGGATAACTTTTTGCAGACTAAAATGAAAAATTAGAATATTTATAGGCCAAAAACATATTTAATCCTTTAACGAGTAATTGAATATCTTGCTGTTGCAGATCTCAAACCACCAAGGGTATTTGGATAGCTAAGACTGAAATTGAACCGTGCACATTTGCTCTGGATATAGAGGGTACTGATGGAAGCGAGAGGGGTGAGGTAATATATTTATTATATAACAGACAGTGGCGGAGCCCTTCATGGGCTGGGGTGGGCCACGGCCCACCCGGAAAAATTAAAAAATCAACGATTATAGGTCTATTTTGCGAGATTTTATACAATTTTGTGTCGGTTTTAGGTTTCGGTTGATTCAAATTCCTGCAAAGTGGTGTAGTGGTCCACCCAAAAATTTAAATAATTCAATTGTAGGTCTATTTTGCGAGATTTTATACAAATTTATGTCGGTTTTAGGTTTCGGTTGATCCAAATTCCCGCAAAGTGCTGTTGTGGCCCATCTGAAAAATTTAAATAATTCAATTATAGGTCTATTTTGCGAGGTTTTAAACAATTTTTCAACGATTAATTTTAGTGGCCCACCCTAACTTTTTTTCCTGGCTCCGCCACTGATAACAGATGTTTCTTCATACCCTATTATAGATGTTGTTTTATGCATGAATTGGAAGACCAATCTTATTATGAATTTTAAGATGCATTACCAACAAAGATACGGCATTTTAGAGTAAAAAACAAGAA
>Ga0228710_1005663_pt1 | contig 19304 bp, 8 predicted proteins | sample MedpolnodulmetaG_FD_177995 | JGI IMG/M metagenome (GOLD analysis project Ga0228710, IMG submission 177995) | Root nodule microbial communities from Medicago polymorpha collected in Santa Monica, California, United States - pink nodules | ecosystem: Host-associated > Plants > Roots > Nodule...
TTCTTTAATGAGTTTGAATAAAAATGGGTTGATTATGATTTTGGTGTGAACTTAATAATTTGAAGTGGTGTAAGTGGGTATTACAAGTGTTATGACCCTAGACAGTGTTTTGAATTGATTTGGGAGTGTTGTGTTTGAATTTAGTGATTTAAGAGTGATTCTTAAGTGAAAAGCGCATTGTTAAGCTGATTTGTGAACTACTGTGAAGCCCAAAATCGGCCACTGATTTCACGAATCATGTCCTCTAGCAGATAACCATCCATATCAACATCGACTTCCTTTCTTTTTGACCCACTTGTATTGTTTACCGACTCACCATGCCATATCCATTTGGTATAATTTTGGCAAATCCCGTGACAAATAAGATGCTCTATTATTAGCTCGAAATGGAATGGGCCTCCGTTGAAACATTTAACACAAGGACAATAAAACCTTCCATTATTCTCAGGAAGTTTTTCAAAAGCAAATTGTATAAACTCTTTCACTCCTTTCCTATACTATTCACTAGCGCGGTTAGCACTCATCCAATTACGATCCATAACTACTGACTGAAAAAACTTAAATCCACAAAGACTATATTAAGGTGCTTACTTGGACTAACATAGTTAAAGAGCAGATGGTGACGGTATTCACTATGTTCTAGGAAAGGAGAGGAGACATAAAGTTAAGATTAGCTAGTAAAGAGCAGTTTTATGTAGAGGTGTTGTTAATAATATAGCTGCATTACACAAGGAAAGATAATAAGTATGAAATATGAAAACATATTTATATCTAAATGAACCAGCCACACTACAACCAGCTACACTACTCAAAGGAATCTGCACCAAATGGCACCCTACTGAAACGCCAAAAACAAACATTAACAGCTACACTACTCAAAGGAATCTGCACTGCACTAACATTGAGTATGAAACATTAGATACGAATTTATTTTAGTGCTTGTTACTGTTTGGATAAGTTATTAGTGATACTGATGCATCCCTTGTCTAATAATTTGGGATTTTGGATTTATTTTTCAAATTCTGTCCCATTGCTTGAATGATTTTCATGTGCAATAAAGGAAAGCCTTATTTAGACTTGGAAGCTTATCTTTTCTAAGACACAATAACTATAACACAACACTAACATGGGGGACATAGCAGAGGACATATTGTAGCACAACCAAGAAGCTAAAGTATAATGGATGATGGGTATTTTAAAACACTTCAGATAAGAGCAGTATCCATGTGTGTTTATGTGACAACTGAGAAACATCAACTAGTACTGAGATTATATAACCATAAAAAAAAAAATATATATAAAGTTATACGTAAGACGACATTAAATTGGATCTGGATTGCATATGCAGTCCTAAAGTTGTGTCATGCCTGGCCGTCCCATTGAGGTCAGACGGTCTAAATTTAAAGTAGATCTATTCCAATAATATGAGCTTTAAATATGAATTGTCCAGAATTTCCTGACTGCAGGACTGTATGCAGTTTTGAGACTACATGCAATGCAAATTCCATTAAATCTCTGCTTCACATACTTTCATTGAAAAAAGAAAAGAAGGGGAAAACAAAATTTAAGTTCTGATTCACATACATCACAAAATGTTTTCAGTATACATTTCCAAAGTGTGATTTGTTCATTAACTGTGACATTTAAGTATGTTATGACTCATTTCTTTTAATTTCTTTCTTGTAACTCTTTTCAACTTCATATCTAATGTTTGAACTTTGGCTACTGTGAAGTGCTCTTATAATCTCTAATCTCTATTACCTATACACACATACATGCTCCATTCATGAAATATTTTAAAGGATAGTAGGGATTGTGTTATAGCTATTCTTTTTTGATACTCAGCATTGATGTTGAAACCTTGCAGGTTCCCGGAGCCCTCAAGATTAGGCATATTGGGCAGGCCACTATAGGAAGTGCAGCTGTATTTAGTCTGTTCCTTGCAGCAGGAACCTTGATACGTTCTCATTAGCCTGTCTTATATTAGATTTTGCAGTTGTGGAGATGAGTTTTCTTCAATTGTTGTGTTGTTAACCTTATAGAATGTAGTCTTTTTGGTGTCTGAACTAAACTACTATGTTGCTGCATAGTTTTTCTGCAATAATTATTAGACTTTTATTTGCTGGGTCAAAGAGGTTTCTCTACCAGATTCTGCTCATTTTTAAAGAAATCATAGCCGTTGAATTATAAAAAATATTTGACCAAAATCATAGTTACCTTTAAAAGTCATATAAATATGATTGTTTGTGATTGATTGACGGTGTTAAAATTAATTTCTTAGACTAATACTTCAATTTCTTCAATTAATATTATAAATTATAAAATAATTACAAACCATTTAAAATGAATTTAAAAAGTGTTACATATGTTTTTGATTTCTATAAATATTTCAACTTATTGTTTTAGTCCCCCTAATTTTTTTTCTCCGACTTTTAGCCCCCAAAAGTTTTCCAACACAACTTTTAGTCTCTGCTTCTAAATCAACTCGTGTTTATCATTCAAATTTTTAAATATTTTTTGGAATCAATGTTTAGAATATTATAAGAAACTCTTGCAAAATCATATTTAAAAGGACTATAGCAAAAAAATTGAAATAGTTATAAGGACTAAAATCATATTTAACCCTTTTAAAAAATACTATAGAAAATACATAAATTCTTGATTGAGAAATCTTTGCATTTAAAAATATTTATGAATACAATACTGATTTACTTAAATTTTGTTTTTTGTTTTTTTTTAAACATGGCAAAAGATGTGTGTGTAATATAACCCTCTTAATTTAAAGGTGGCAATATAACACATTCATCATCAACATTAAGTTTAATAACACATTCCAACTTCTCCGTCAGGCTCTAACACCAAGAGAGAGTCAGAAGCGGATAAAAATTAATATAAATAAAAAAAGAGAAGTAGTCGTAATTGATACAAGTCGTAATTTGATTTCGAGTTTATTAGAGAATTCTGGGAATATTTGATTGGAATATTGAGTCTCATTGTATGTTATAATAGTGTGAGTGTGACGACAAATGATGTTCCTCCATACGAGCTTGCACATTCTTTTTGCCGTGATAGTTGACAAAGATTCCACTTCAATCTACTTTGAGAAGTAATCAATAGCAACGACGATGAACTTTAGCTGACCTGAGGAAAGGGGCCGAGGATGTCCAACCCCCAAGTGTTGAGGGCCATGTTGTGACGACTTGATGGAGAGATTCGAATGAGCGACGTGTCTGGTTTACAAATCGTTGGCATTTGTCACACTTCTAGGTAACATCCTTGCAATCTTCATGTATGGTAGGTCAACAAACCCAGATATCAGGACCTTAGCTACTAACGTCCGAGCTCCGCAATGGCTCCCATAAATTCCTTCATGGATTTCTTTCGTGACATACTCTGTTTCCTGTTCTTTTAGGCATTGTAATGGGGTCTGAGAGAAGCCTTTTCTATAAGGCTTCTTAGTTATAATTGTGTGATGTGGTGCAACTTGTTTGATCTTTCGAGCTTGCTCCTCCTATTCCAGAATCGTTCGATTTAAAAGATTAACATCTATCTCATATATGAGCAGAACTTCAAGGTTTTGAATAACAACTAACTTGTGTTGTCCGTGGAATATTTAAGGCTTGCTAACTAAGATAGTTCACATGCTTTGATGTTTTCACCTCGATGAATGTGCTTAATGTATATTTATATGAACTTGATCATAGGAGACTTTACCTTTTCCAGATATCGGGTTAGATCTTCTTCCTTTGCATGGCATTCACCGATATGATTAACCAGGAGTTATGGTTGTTGTTGATATGTAAACGAGAAACTTTTACGTCTGATGTGATTTGAAGGCTAACGATCAACGCTTTGTACTCTTCTTGATTATTATTGCTTTTGAAGTTGAACCTTAGGTCCTAATGTATGTTGAGACTATTTGGCCATTCCAAAATGATTCTTGCTCCACTCCCATTCAAATTAGAAAATTGTTAGCCCAAACACAAAGTCATCGAGTACTTGCGATTTGACTTCTTTTTGAGGTGGGAAATCAATTTAAAATTATGAGAGTTCTATGGACTGCGTAACCATCTGTCCTGACAATTTGGTCTTTTGAATGATCTTCTTGATAGGGAAATCAGTCTTCACAATAATAGGATGAGAATGAAAGAAATGTTGCAACTTATGTGTTGAGATGACTAGAGCGAAAGCGAGATTCTCCAGCTTTTGATATCATGCCTCTGCTCCTTGCAAGTCCTTGCTGACGAACCATACAAAAAAAATTAAAAGCAATATGCTTTAATTAATAAATGAATAACTAAGAGGTAGCTTCCTTCAACAAAAAAAAACTAAGAGGTAGCTATTTTTTTTCCGATTACCATATAATACGTACCAAGATTCCACCGTGAGTTAGCAATGATTAATCAAATATCCTTCGTCGAAAAACATATGAAAACACATGGTGAACTTTTTTCGTAGAAAAAAAGTCATATACAAATTCATCTAAATCCACACCTGGACGGCTGAACCAATTTCATTGTTGGTTCTAAATCCTTGCCAAAAAAAGAGAGAAAGAATCAAGCAAATATTTGGATCAAATCAATTCAAATATTTTTCTATTTTTTTCGTAATTATGGACATTTAATGCGCTTTTCATTTTTAAATGATTAAACGGACTAAAAATATTTTAATCTTTTTTTAAAATTTGTTTTGGATAAAACCTTCTTTATAAAATCATTATAATTTTGGTAATCAAGATAACCACAATTGATCAAAGATTACGGTGCTGACTCACTATGCTTACTACACTGTTTATATATGTGAAACACTACACAAAACCCTCCAAGAAATTTTATTTAGCTCCTTCAATTGCTAATTTGTAGAGTAATTTTGTCTGTTCTTTTGGTTTCTAAACCAAAATTGAATATGATATCAATGATGCCTTTTCGAGTTGCATACAAATGCTGGATGATATTAGCAGAATGGGCTGCTCTTTGTTTTTGGGTGGCTGATGACATAGCTCGTGCTCTCTAACCCCATCATCATCAACATCAAGAATCAAGAAACAAGCAATGATATGTTTCTTGTAGGAACTAATCAATTTTTCACAACATTTGAGATTTTAGGGTTTTAGTTTGGACATGAAGTGTCAAAGTTTTTGACACTTCTGAGTGCTTGTTTTGTATTTTGTAGCAATGATTAATTTAGTCCAAGAAATTACTATTATCTTTTAGCAAAGATTTAAGGATATGCTTCCTTCTCTTGAATCTTTTTTTATTTAAGTTTATTTTAGGGACACGTTCATTTTTTTAGGGTTTTGTTCTCGTCATGAGAACCATTAGGGTTTGGTTCAGTTTTGCCACTTGTGGTTATACAGTTCATATTTTGTAAGGAATCATGTTGATCCTGTGGTGACATCTCCATTTGGAGATCCACGGATAAGGAAAAAGCTATGAAGCATGAATACGGATACGCTGATGCAACTAATAATGTTAAAAAATCACATAATTAAGTGTATTACAAGTGTCAGTGTCGTGTCGGTGTCTGACACGACACGTGTCCGACATCGGGACACGCCTAATCCAAGGAGTTTTCGTGTTTCATAGGGAGAAAGTTCTGCAAGGATGGTGCTGAGATGTGGATGGATCTCCACTGTGTTTTGAAAAATTGAGCTTGTAAATACCCTTGTCGTATCTAAAGTGCGTTAAGTATTATTCCTGGGATTAGCCGGTCCATAAAGTAGATACCAATTTTTAAAAAAAGTAATGCAACTATCACCCCTCCGATTAGTCAATAAAATGTGAGTTTTTATTTTTTATTTTTAAAGTGTTGCAATTATTAACCTATAATATTTGCAATTATGTATAGATGTTATATGAATCAATGTATAATATTTATTTTCTTTTTTCAAAATGTGTAAACGGAATATATCTCCCGCAAAATTGACAATATTTTTTCTTAACTTAGTATACATAAAAAATTATTTGCATTACGCAAGAGGAGAAGATGGTAAGAGACATCTTTCGGCTTAATTAGATATGCTATGTGCGAGTCTAGGAAATACGGCAACAATAAATCTTGAGAGAAATTTTTTCTATCTATTACGGTTCTATCCGACTCAAGAAATTAGTATATATAGCATAAAATATTTGATTCATGATAAAAAAAAATTGCATTTGTTATGGCTCACTCATGACCCCTTATTTTCTAAACTTCATTTGTGATCATGTATTGAGTTGTATTTCACACCTTTTCAATATCACAATTAGTGGCGGAGCTTGGAATTTTATAGAGTCTAAGCCAAATTTTAACCGCAAATTCACATGTGACATAATATATAAATAATCATAAATCGAAATAAAAGAGGCTCGTCATTTTGTCAATAAAAGTACAATTTGAAATAAGAGAGATGAAACATAACCTGCCAACAGTGTATTAAATAAAATTAGGAGGTAAATGCCCTTTCTGAGACCTTGCGGTGAATGTTCGATTAATATCAACATCATCAAGTGACTTGAATGTCTTCCGCTCTGTGTAACATATCATCAAGTCATTGAATCACACATTGTTGATTTTGTTGGTAACAATTCTTTCTCACGGGCTTGTAAGATTATTCTACTAACTTATTGACATGGCTTGACAACTGGTGGACTTCAAACTTTTGTTGATCTTGATAATAGCTTTGGTGCACCTGCTATTGTTGAAGATCCACAAATTAGAAGTTAATATCTGATTTATTATGCCTGTTGTAGAAGTGATTGTAAGTTTTTTTAGGTATAAAGTGATTGTAGAAGTGATTGTAAGTTGTAACTTGATAGTATATCATTTTGTCTAATAAGCTATTATGAATAGTGATTCGAATTTTGTTACCATCAATTAAATCAATTAAATGAGCAATGAAATATTTGATTTCTGTGAGTATTGAGTATTGATTTGGGTGAATGATATAATAGTTCATAGTTATGGAGAATTATTCTAGTTAAGTCACTTCAAGAATTTATTCTAAAAATTGGTTATAGTAATCAATTTCAATTTTGAATGATTATTGATTATAATATTTTATTACATTGATTAAATTAATTTTAGTGGTAATTTTATGAATTATTCATTTTATATAAAATATAAAAAAATAAAATAAAACAATGATAAGTTTTAGTGACAGTTGCAACCGTAGGTAGAGGTCGTTAATGATTTTAAAATGGTATCTTTAGAATTACCACAAAGGTGGAAAATATGAAGTGACAACCATTTGAAATTGATAGACAGATTTAGCAACGGAAATTAACCCTATAGTGACTGATTTTGGCTGTCACTACTAGTCAAATTTCTTGTAGTGATACAAAGAAAATATGGGTTGAGCCCAGGCATGTGCCCAAGCTCGTTGGGTGGTAAAACCGCCCATGATCACAGTCACGACCATGTAGATGGTAATGGCATGATCGTTAAGGCCACTCCCTTAAGCCTTGTTAGCCTTTTTTGAAACACGTTTTAGATCAAGAATTGATTCAAACTTAAAGTTAGAATTTTTATATTGAAATATATTCTTCAAACATAAATTACTTACATTCAACTCACTTTTAAGTAAAATCAATTTTATCACCGCCAAACTAAACAAGCAACTCCCTCCAAAAAAAATATACCAAACAAGCAACACTAACCCCATAAACATCCCAATGCTGGATTAATTATTTAATTAATCAATTATGAATTGATAATAACCAATTATTATAAGTTAATGTCATAATATAAATTATGGTATATTGTGTTAAGCAGTAATTAAATGATGAATATGTGTGATTGGGCTATTCTTTCTAAATGGACCGTGATGGGTTGGACCATTTAGCTAAGCTCCATGAGAGGTCCTTGCCCTCAGCCGTTTAGCTATTTAAACGTCATCCATCAGACGGTTAAGCATTCTAAACATTCCGGTGCTAAACGGAATGAGGGTAGTCATCCCTCTCATCCTTCTGACAATTATCCTTCATCAACCTAATTCAAAGATACACAATTTCTTTATTCATTCTTTATTATTAATGATATGCTATAACTTGTATATAGTTATCCATGACTAAACAGTAAAACTTTTATCACCCAAGAGACAAATACACCATTGATTGAACTCATAATTGAAATCTTTCACCTTTTTTCAGACCAACTCCAAGATTGTAAAAACACATGAATATAATTTTGATTAAAATCACATGAGTTGTTGTATTTTTATATTAATTTTTATTAAAATAAATTAAAAAGTTAAAACAAATTTTTCTTACGCGGCACATGTATCCAACTAAACTCTAAAGTATCTAAAAATTTACACTTCATATTTATCATTTTAAATGGGATAAAAATATGAGAAATGATATTTGAACAATCACTTTTAAACAACTTTTGTGACAATTTTCTCTTTCATACTCTCATTATACTTTTATTCTCTCTCTATTACTTTTGTCCAATAAGAAAAGAGGAAAATAGGTTGTCAATAGAGTTGTTTGATTTTGGTTGTCCAAATATCACTCTTCTAAAAATATACCCCAGAAAAGAAATGTTTTTTTCCACATTTGGATTGTTAAATTATTTTTTTAAGAAAATTACATTAAATTATGTGATTTGTGTTGTATCTTTTTTTGTGCTTCATCAAAACAATAGCTTTGGATTAGGATAAAGTTTACGGGGAATTAGTCACTTTAGTCCTTGAATGGGAAATGAGTAATCAATTTAATTCCTGAATGCCGAGAAATTGCAAAACAGTCTCTGAATGTAGACTCTTTTAGTTAGTTTCAGGGACTAAAGTGTCTAACAAAGTCTACATTCAAGGACTAAATTGACTAACGGAGTCTGCATTTAGAGACTAAATTGGCTAACAGAGTCACATTTAGAGACTATGTTGTAATTTATCTATATTCAAGAACTAAAATGAAGATTGATTTTCTATTCAGGGACTAAAATGACTAATCTCCCACAATTTACATTAAACACGATAGCAGGGTATTCATTTGCTCAGGCCACTAAGAGCACGCTCTTTTTTTCTTTTTTGCAGTCACAAGTTCAGAACGCTTCCTCTCTCTTGCGACAGACAGAAGAGAACTTCTCTTCTTCGGTTCTCACACTCTCTCTCGGCTCTCGCCCGGCTGTTCAATCTCTCTTGCTATTTGGTTGCTAATCTCACTCACTCTAAGGTAAGTCAATTGATTCTCCAATTTCTCCTTCCTTCTTTGTTTTAGGGTTTTACAATTGGGAATTGTTAATTGAAAAATTGGATGTGTAAATTATAGGAATAATAAATTGTTAATTGGTTCTTTTGGACTAACATACTCATGTTGGTAATACTAAAAAACTATCCAAGCTTAAGGAAAATGTTTAGAGAATAGCCATGTTATGGAATTGATTGTTTTATGCATATGGTATAAAATTACCATTCTGTAAGACTTGCCGTGATGTTTTATGGAATTGATTGTGAACACTAAAGAACCAAGAATAACTCACTGGTTTGGAAAATTGAGGAATTGATTATGATATGGTTTATAAAGGACCAACAAATTTGCTATAGTTTATAATTGGCTTTGCTCTTGCCAAACTAAATGGATGATCAGTGGCTAAATGACCGTCTTGTAACTTATATAGAAAGAGATGCTCTTTAGACAATTAGTAATGATGTTAATTTAGCTCATTTTCAACATTCGCATAGTAGACGTTTTTCATTGTAATTGTATTGCACAATGTTATTTCTTATTTTTAGTATAGTTTTCATTATTGTTTCTTTGAAATTTTAGCCACATGTATATCAAATGTCTAGATCCACCCCTGCACGTGTCGATGTTAATTGTTAAATAGTGGTTATAGCATTATTGCCAAGAGGAATCTTAACAAACTGCTATAGTTTCGCCATACATAATTTGGTACAAAGCAGTCTTTAGCAGCGTAGAGGAATTTTAACAAATCACTGATTTGATATGACCCAATTCGAGTAGGGTTAGACGACTTCAGAATTTAGAGGAAGAAACTAGATATAAAAGAAGAAGTTGATTATATTTTGATTCATTTTTGTCATGAGGAAATACAATCCTTATGTATATACACGTAATAATAAGATAGCTACAACAAGTTCCCATGAGCTCAATTCAGTTGGTAGGGACATTGCATTATATATGCAGGGCTGGGGTTCAAACCCTAGGCACCCGCACTTATTTACCTTATGAGGTAAATTTCTAGCTACTAGGCTACCTGACAAAAAAAAGGTAGCTACAACAATTAGTAACTAACTAATACAATATATCTGGCTTGAGTCATTATTTTATTATCATCATGGATCCTATCATGTTTTTTGTGATTGACAACACTAGGTGCTACATAGCTTAAGAGATCAGTGTTATGGTAGTGTTGAAAAGTACTCACTTTGGTGGGGGGATAGCAAAGAACCGAGCATGAAAGTAAATGTCTTTGTGATAGTGGAAAAGTAGGAATGTTGTGGGGTGGTAGGTAGTTTCAGTTATGAGATGAATAAAATGCACTGAAAATGCAGAGAATAAGGGAGGAAGCAGTACCTAGAAGGGAGGTAATAACTTGAAAACATGGAAGTGAGATGCGTGATGTCGTGTCTGTGTCAGACACTGGACACACCTTCAATCTAATGTGTCGGTGCTAGCAGTGATGTCAAATCACAACTATAGCACAACGGAATTTTAACAAACTGGTGTTGTTCTGAGATTTAGTACAACATATTGTCAAATAGTGGCTATATAAGCATCACAACGTTGTAGCATAGCAGAATTTGGACAAACTGCTATTTTCTACGATTTGCAATTGACAACACTGGGTGTTACATAGGTTAACAGATCAGTACACGGGTAGTGTTGAAAAAAACTCAGTCTTGGGTGGTGTTAGGGAGAACTGAGCATGTAAAGTAACCGCCTTTGTGATAGTGAAAAACACGAGAGTTCTTTGAGAGTGGTAGGTAGTTTTTTTTTAGAAGATGAATAAAAGGAGAGGCACCGCGCTGAGAATGCATTTTGTGAAGTATTTTGTTAAAATTGAGAATATTACGGAGGAAGCTTCTTGGACTCCTTTTGCTACTGTAACATAAATTTTCTCCTTCTGAACCAATTTCTGTCTGATATTAGAAAGTTTAATACAAACAGACTAGTGGCATTGACATATTAGCTGAAGTTGTTCTTTGTGATTACTATTACTTTTTCAACTCCCATATATTGTTAATTACATTTTTGGGCTTTTCCGCTAATGGCACTAAGCTACCCTTCATATATGACTATGTAATTTAATACATCTGGCTAGATTAAAATATGGACCCTGACCGGTTGAGTCTGTATATTGGTTTACCTTGTGACAACCGTTTCTCAGATTGTATTTGCTGATATTGTCAAATTTGCTTAATATACACATGTTTGTTTTTGCCTATTTCATAGTCTGCATTCACAAATTTGATCTTTTTCTTGAATGGTAAGTAGTGTATTGGAACTGTTGTCAAATAGTGGAACACAATTTGAACAAATCATAGGAATCCCAACACTAATACCATGTATTGATCTGCAATAGGCTATTTAGTATAAAGTGTTGTCAAATAGCAGCTATAACAGCCCTGTAGCATGTAGTGTAGTAAAATTTGAATACACTGCTCTTTTACACGATTATTTATTGACATGACTAGTTACTGGTAATATGGATTCATTTAACTGTTTCTTGGGTATGGCCAATCATAGGAATCCCAACACTAATACCATGTAGTTTAATCCAGAATTTTCTGTGTTGCATTCAGATTTTGAAGCAGTAAATCAGGAAAGAAAAGAAAAATAAAGAGATTTTTTGTATCTGAATGGCATCTTCAGCAAAAACTCTCACAAATAGTAATTGCACAACAGATGAAGACTGGACAGTTGTTTTACCCCGTCGTGAAAGACAAAAGAGAAAAGCTCCTGAGGTTAAAATTTTAGAAGAAAAACAAGAACCATGGGCTCCAACAGATTCTCAGACAGATCCAGGCAGAGAAACAACATTAATGCAGAAAATGGAAAGATATATTAGTAAGATTGAGAATTCTCAGTTCTATCAAACTTTCCGAGATCAGATTGAAACATCAGTTTTAGATTACATCCCTAAGGTTTTAGGATCAGAGACAACTATGCAAATGGTCATTTATGGTATTGGCAGCATTGAATTGTATGAACCGCCATGTTTGCAACTTAGCATTGCAATGTTGATGAAAAGAGATTTTAATTGGATTGGAAGCATAGAGGTTTTTGACCCTATTCTCTCTGTAACTGAGTCTCATGTTTTGGAAGCTCTTGGTTGTTCTGTCATGTCCATAAACGAGCACGGTAAGCGAGAAGCTCTAAAGCCAACAATGTTCTTCATGCCCCATTGTGAAGCAGAGTTATATAACAATCTGTTGCGAGCAAATTGGAAACCGAATCTCTTAAAAAACATGGTATTATTCGGGAACAGCTTTGAAGCATACGAGCAGCATGTGTCCTTATGTAAGACCTCACCTGTTACGTACTTGGTAGGGCATATCTTGGCTGCCCGAAGTTTCACAAACGAAGTCAAAATCGAAACAATTTCTGATGATTATTATAATGCATTCCATGATTCAAGTTGGCACTTTTTCTGCCCTGTCCATGAGACAGAGCTGCAACTTATCAATTCTTGATGGAGTTTTAACTCAATCAATAGTTTGTTGTACACAACTTTGGTATATTGTTGTTCAAGAAAATGTTAGAACTCTTACATTTTTATTCTTTTTCTCCAAAATCTTTGAAATTTGATTCTTATGCCTAAGGGATAAGGTAAAACAGTGTGTGAAATTATAGGTCTGGTCTATATTTTTGAAACCTCCACAATGATAGGTCTGGTTTATACTTTTGAAACCTCCGTTATTGTCTCTTGCTCTTTTTATGTCCTTATGGAAGGATACATTTTGTTTCTATTAATTTGTCATGTTAGAAGTGTAAGATGTCATCAATTTTTTATTTTATTAGTCTCGTTTTTATTTAAGATCTCTTCACTATAAAAAAAAAATTGTGGGGTTTGTTTCTGAGTTGGGAGGCAAATGAAAGGGAAGGGTAGGTAAGAAGGGAGAAGAGAGAATGTAATGTCTCCTATTTACTAATAAAAACCTCCCAACTTGAGGAACTCTTTGTTTCTTATTTTGTGTGTTAATCCTCTGGTTTTTAGGGGATGAGAACCATATTAATCCGGAGTTTGTCCGAGAGTTAAATAAAGTATGGCCAAGAATTGTTTCAGGAGTCAAACTTGTGTTCTTCTGAATGATTCCTCATTTGATGGAGTTCATTAGTCACTTGAGTAGTTGAGTTCAATCACTTTGTTAAAGGAAACTTAAAAAACAAGTAAAAGCGAGTTTTGTGAAATATTTTTTAATATTTTTCCAAGCATGTGAGGTGTGGTGGTATACACCTGACCAGGCAGCAAATGGATTGTAGAAAGTATGTGAGGTCTTAACAAGTTGAAACTTTGGAGAGGGCATATGCTGAATGTCCAAAGCCAAAGTACAAACTATGGTTTCAGAATAGCAAGTAAAAAGTTATTAACCTGCCTAGTTATAAGATGGAGATATGGTGGTTGTAAGATAATTTGCATAGGTGAATATAATAGAAAAAAACATAACTACTGAGAAACAGATACAGGTTTGCCAATGTTTAGCAAGGGTTTAAAATGAATGTTGAAGCTCAATTAGTTAAGAGAAAGCCACGATACGTTAAGTCCTTCATCCAAGGTCCTTTTTGTACCTCTAATTTTAAAAAGTTTTCAATAATAGAAAACAAAAGTTTCTTTTAAAAAAGAGAAAAATATTATTTATCAGTTGTTTTATTAGTTGGAGTGAGGTTGAGTTTCTTAGCTTACAAATGGCTGTTTATAGAGTGTTCTCTTGAAAAGTAAAAGCACATATCGTGTGTAAGAATGCACACAATAGAAAATCCGATAGTATATTAATTGAATTTTAATGTTTCTTTATTTAAATTTTAAAATACATATGGGAGATGAATACAATCCTAAGGAAAAGATGAAACACAAAACACAATTATCATGTGTTTCATCCAATTGTTGGAGTCATTAAATAATTAGGCGGATTTTAAATTTAGATTTAATTTATATGAAAAAGAAATGCCCGGGTCCACATTATATCATGCCTAATCATGTGAATCCATTCAATTTTTAAGATTCAATTTAGTGTACTTTATTTATTGATTCGGGTACCCGTGCAACATTGTTGAACCATTTGACCAAAAAAAATATATCTTCCTTCAATTATAATATTAGTCAATAAGTCAATACAAAAGCTCAAGCATGACATACAAGACCATTCCAAGTTACCTTATTATTATTATTTTTTTATAAAATGTTATCTACTATTTTGTCACACAAATAATTGTTATCTACTTCTTTTTAAAAAAAGTTATTACCTACTTATGTTGGTTTGAAATTATTATTTAAAAAAAAATGAAGAAGAATCTCATGTTTTTTTTAAAGAAGAATCTCATATGGTTATGTAAGTTACAATAGCTTATACTTATTGGAGAAAATTGATTCCATAGTTCGCATCGCAACTATATAAACTAATGGTTGCGTAAAAAAACTATAAGGCTAAAATTTTGTCTCATTAACCGTTTGAAGTTTTTATTGGATTTGGATCTCCACGTGTTTGAATCAAACACGAAACATAAAATAATTTTGTTCATTATCTCACTACCAAAATTTATCGAACTTACCTTAACAAATGTATAAGTGAAGTTCAAAAAAATTAAATGGTGAGATAATGAACTTGACACTTTTGTTTGATCCAAACATTAGAATTCAAATTTGTTTTTATTGATATTTGATTGTGTTGCTAGTTTTATTGGGATACAATTTAACTTTTAATTTTGTTTTTTTATTTGTAAATGTTAGTAGCTAGTAGTTTATTATGGGGAGAAGAAAGAGGAAAAATTAGTAGTAGAGATTAAACCTTAATAAACCTCTTGCATGAATTTCATTTTGCTTTTAATCAACTTCAATTTGAAAAAAAACTTCAATTTGAAAATTTACTACTCCACATTTTAGCGAATAGCAAAATTATTTTGACTTCTTACTAGATATTTTGAATTGTAGACAAGAAAAATTAGATGATGATCATAGAAATTAATTATACAAACATTAAAAACTTCCACAGTGTAATAATCAAAGTTTTGAATTTCAATTAAAAAAAAGTATATGTATTTAATGTTCAACAGTGATTTAAATTTAATAATTTTCAATGGATAAGCTCATGAGAACACAAAAAACTAGTATGTAAGTAAATCAGGAAAATATTTAAGTAGACGGAAGCTTTTGAGGTCAAGATTTCAACATACAAATATATATCTTATTATTATTTAAACAAATATAAATTATCTAACTATTTTCTAAAATGGTGTATCCAAAATCTTCTGACCGCATAAAAATTTATCATTAAATCATAAATGAGCTTCACCGTTGTGACATTTCACATTCACTTTTGAGACTTAGGTCGTGTGTTTTAGAGTTTTGCCTCGTTTATTGTAAACTTTCATTTATTTATTTTTTTTAAGGAAAAAATTTATTGTTTTTCATTAGCTATCAAGTCTCGGATACATGACGGTACATCATCATAAATGTGGGAGCTAGCATGAGATAGGGCTACCCTGGTTAATTCATGAGCGACCTCATTGACTTGCCTCATATTGAACTCGACATGAGAGTTCTGAAAATTACAATCGAACAACTGCCTACAAGCCTGAATAATACAACCTAGTTCACTGCTATCACCTAAGTTTGAATTAAAAGTTCAACAACAGACTTGGAATCCAAAACAAAATCAACATTGTCATAATGAAGATCAACCCATTGTAGCGACGTGTGAAGTCCAACAGTCTCGCAACATCAACATCACACAGAGGAGAGAAACAATCTATCTTAGCCATGACAAACTCACTCTGATCATCACGGATGCATATAAACTTTCATTTATTAAAAATAGTATAATTACTTTTATAAATAAACATCATAATTATTTAAAAATACAAGTATAATATAATTTAAAATAATATTTTATTGATCAACAAGATAAGTCGTGATGTAAAACCTAAGCGTGTCCTTTGTTTCAAAGATTGACTGACAGCCGGTGGGGCTGATTTTAGCTAACTCCCACTCTACTGCCTAAATTCAAACAAACATCACACAAGACAAAAGTGGGCTATTGCATGCTATGCTATCTTGCCACAGAATATAAGAAATTTTTTTTCCCCCTTTTTATTATACTTTTTCTTAGCATATATTATTTTTCGATTTTTGAGAGTCAAAAAATAATTTTAGAGATTGTAAAATTGTTTTTAATATGGTTGAATTATTTAAATGTGGATTAATTTTGTCCTCATGGACTTAGCTCAGTCGGTAGAAACAATACATAATATATGCATTGTCCGGAGTTCGAACCTCGGACACCAAAAAAAAAAGTGAATTAATTTTTCTTATATAATTGAATTTACTTGAAATTAGAATGCATATTTTTTGTCTTCTAGGATTGATTTTTTTCAAGGGTTTACCTTAATTATCTATTTGAAAGGAGCTTTAAATTTATTGTTTTTTTTTTTGACAAAACTTTAAATTTATGTTTACATAAATACATCAAGATATAACTCATTTTATATTCAACTCACTTTTGTTCATAATCAATTTTGCAATTACTCAAAAGCAATTTTTAAAAACTGTCCAATTTTATTTTTAATAGTTAATTAGTTAGTTAATTAATTAATTTATTTTTGACAAGAATTAATTAGTTTTCTTATGAAATAATTAATGATTTTTCTGAAAAAGAAATAATTGATGATCTTATCATGTATTGCACATATTTTACTCCCTTAAATAAATAATTAACGTAGTTGGAAATAGTAAAGAGGTCTTATAAAAAGGGACAATTTTTTTTCCAAAAGGGTCTTATAATTAGGGACGGAGGTAGTAGTTCATATTTTAGATTCGTTGAATAATTGATGTATCTCTTATATATTATAAACCAAATACATTAATTATTTAATGAATCTAAAACGTGAATTATTTCTAATACCTAGTGTATATTCAAAAATCCAATATATCATTAATTATGTTTGATTCAATGAATCCAATATTAAAAAATTGTTTATTGTTGATAAGATATTGTTCAACTAACAATTTTGACATGAGGTGTTATATGAACAACAATTTGTCTAAGTGATATGTTATATGAACAATCATTTGTGGGGCAACTTATATTTGACAACCAAAATATATAAAGAAAAGTATGTAATGACACAAATATCAAAGCAAAAGAGAAAGAAAGTAAAAACACAATGTGAATATTAAAGAGAAGGGAAAAACTTACCTACAATTCTTTAGGTGATTTTCGTATGGTTCTTAACTAAAAATACAAGTTTTTTGGATATAACAAACTTTGAGAAAATTATGGATTTAAGAGAATCATGGTGAATTTAGTTAAGAGCCATACCAAAAACACCTAAAGAATTGTACCTAAGTTTTTTCCTAAAGAGAAAGTTGTCACTAATTTCTCAAAACATAATGTGAGCATTAGAGACAAAGTGTCACAAAAGTTATCACAAAATGGTTGAACAAATATCATTTCTCTTTTAATATTGTTAGTCCGATCACTTTCATCAAAGTTCGAATTCAAAACCCACAATTATGTATGTAAACTTCATTTGATGTTTACCACTTCGTCTATGTATAAAAAATTATTTATCTTTGTTTGAATTATCAACTTATTTGAAATGAAAACGAAGATAAATAATTTTTGTCCATATCCATAAAGAGAAAGAGAAGAAAAACTCCAAAAACCATTTTCATTCAACGTCCTCTTTCCAAAAAGGAAATCGCAACATTTGTGAAAAGAACTCCTAAAAAAACATTTGTAAAAATAAAATGAAACAAAAAGAATGAATTATCAAATTTTCACATACAATTTTAATATCATAATCGGTCCATAATTTAAATAGTTAATGCAGTTTAAATTTTTAATTAATATGTAAGTAGTTATCTTCGGTAAATGAATATACAAAAAGTGTTATAAAGCATTAATCATCAATTGTACTCCCTCCATCCTATAATAAGTGGGCATTTTCTAAAAAATACCATATCAAAATAATTAATTTTTCACTTTTTAATGCAATATTAATTACTTTTTCTCAATTATAACTCGAATTAATACTACTTTCATCACTTTCAATTCAATATATTTAACTTTATATTTATAATAATGGTGAGTGAACCAATACTTGACAAAAACACTTAAAACTATTTTTCTCTCATTCACTTTTACATTTTTCTTAACGTGTGGAATGAACAAATAACTCACTTAACATGGGACGAAAGAAATACTCCCTTTGATCACATTTATGAACAAATATTTCCTTTTCAAATTCATTGAATAATTGATGTATATAGACTATAATAAAGTTTAGATACATAAATTATTTAATGAATCTAAAAAAGTAAAAGTTGTTTATAAATGTGACTAGAGAGTATAAAAAATGGATAATGTTAACAAGTGTCCCACGGACAATAGTTAAACATCTAAAAACGAGTAAGTTTTCATGAAAATGTTGTGTAATCATTATTTTATCAAAAATAACATCTTATATTTAGAAGACAAATTTCTATTTTGTGTATAAAAAAAAAGATAAAATTTCTATTTGTATATTCCTAACCATTGCCCTTAGGATATTGGTTAGAAAGACCCGTAAAAAATTAATCTTCTTAAAAAAAACACAAATTTTTATGTTCTTATAACACAAATTTTATGTGTTCCAATTGACCATAATTGTTTACATGAATATTTTAACACAAATTATGTTAAAATTAACCATCAAACAAACATAATTAATGATATATTGAATATATGAATATACACGTAAGCCTATTTTTCTAACATATCAATTATCAAAGTATTCACCTCCCTTAAATCCAAGCAACAAAACAACAACACACACAGTTTTTTCCCCTCTCTCTATGTACCACAAAAAAGATAAAATAAATATTTTTTCCTTTTTCTAACATTTAAATAAATTAATTAAATTTCCATTTATAATTTAAACATTTTTAAACAATTTTCAACTTTCCCACTCTGTAATAAAAAAAGTCTTCTTCAAAAGTCTTATCTCTTTCTTTCTATCTGTCTCAAAGCCAACTACATAAACAACAAACAACAGAAAATCCAACTTCTTTCTTTCAAATCCTCCACACATTTCATTTCACTCTTTCAAACAACTTTTCTTCAACAACAAAAAAAAACCAATTAACCAACACAAAAAAAA
>Ga0228710_1005664_pt1 | contig 19303 bp, 12 predicted proteins | sample MedpolnodulmetaG_FD_177995 | JGI IMG/M metagenome (GOLD analysis project Ga0228710, IMG submission 177995) | Root nodule microbial communities from Medicago polymorpha collected in Santa Monica, California, United States - pink nodules | ecosystem: Host-associated > Plants > Roots > Nodule...
TAACTGTTTGGGCCCTCTTCATGCTTATTGCTATATATACCCCCTTTAGACCAAGTATTATGCACCGTTGCCGTTTTATTATCAGCAGGATAAAAAAGAAAACTAAAACTACTCTTCAAGATCATACCATCAACCCACATATCCCATCAAAATAAAGTTTCGGTCCCGTCACCATCCTTCCTCCCTATATTATCATCAACCCACCGGCCAACTCCGCACCAACCCCACTTTTAATATAAACCGTACAAAATTTACTATGCCCCCCTCCGCTAAACAACCACCAACCTTCCCATATCTTGCCACTAAGACTCTATACCACAACCTCCACCCTCGTCCTACACCACCATTTACCAAGTAATATTAAATTTCCTAATCTGCCCCACCCACAATGTTCTTTTTCTTTTGATTTGAAAAGAAACTTTGAATTTTAACACGAAAATTACAAAAAATTAATGATCAGCTAAGAGACAAGATAAAATAAATGTATCATACATTGTCTCAATATTCAATGTTTGATGACACAATATAATTGATATGTAAATCTTGAAACTTATTGTTTTATTCTTCAATAGTTACAATTTATATATTTTGAATATGAGTTGTGTTAGAAATCAGTAGGATATCATAACAATAGATAAAAAGAAATACACCATTTTAGGCTGGATTTTTTCTTCTATTTTTAACCTTTATTTAAACTATTTTGTCATTTTAATATTATTTAAATTATCAATTAAAAAATTAGTTGAATCCCATTAAAATAGAAAAAATTCACAATAATATGAATAATATTAAACACCCTTTTTCATTAATTATTTTTTCTTCCAATTTTACCCTTTTCGGTTAATTCTTTTTTCTTTGTTCGATGCCAATTAAAAGCGAAAAGACTTCGCATTAGTGTCGGTCTTAAGGTTGGTGATAATAAAATAATCTATTGATTTTTTTATTTAATATCAACTTATTTTTATTTGTATTTTATTAGATTTCAATGATGGATTACATATATAAAATAATTTAATCATAAACTTGATAAGCCTTAATGAATTTTATAAATTTTTACACTTTTTCCTGAGTTAAATTTGTTATCTTACTTGTGAGTTTGAAGTCAAATAATTTTTGAATCAAATTCTTCAATTTGAATTTTAACACACTCCTAGTGAAAATGTGGGTTAAGAGGTAGATGTATGGAGGTATTAGAATAAAACTTTCTAATTCACATTTTTTTTAAATATATGTTAGAGTGAGACTTGGGAGGTGCAGATTGTTTTGTGTCTACATTAACATATATTAAAAAAAAAAAAACTTGCTCATCAATGCCCTCAAAGCTATAGTTAAGAAATCTACAAATAAAAATTTTATCTTGAAAATATAAGATATTATTTTTGATAAAGTAGTGATTACATGACGTTTTTATGAAAACTTACTTGTTTTAAATGTTTAACTATTGTCCTTGAGATATTCCGTTAGTATTTAAAAAACAAGACTACAGTGAAAAACACCGTGAGTGGATCCATGTTGATGCATTTTCCCTCACTTGTCTTAGTTTGAATCATTTTATTTTTAGGGAGGTCGGTTAGTTTGAATTAATCATTTTGATTTGTCAATAACATGATTTAAGATTTTTTTACTATTATTATCAGGGATAACATTTAAAACTACGGACCCTTCTCGCTCCATCGCTTAAAAAATGACTTAAGTGTCACGTTCACGTAAAAAAAAGGAAACCAAGGCATTATTTAAATTTTTGGGTTAATAAATTAAAGGCTTAAATGCAATTTTCAGCCTCTATGTTTCAAAGAGTTGTGATTTTGGCCCCTTATAAAAAAAATAGATATTTTGACTCCCTAACTTTTGACCCTCTTTTGATTAGCTGATTTTATGTCAATTTCTCAGTCTCTGGTGTAAACTGACGTGATGATAGAAGGATGCTGATAAGTGGAGTCCAAACTTGCTTGGTGTCCAAACTGATAAGTGGAGTCGAAACTGATAAGTGGATCCTTTTTTAGGGGGACCAAAAGTTACACCATGCCAGTTTGAACTTCATTTATCAGCATCCTTCTATCCTCATGCTAGTTTACACCATCCAAGACTGAGAAATTGTCATTATCTCCATCAAAATCAGCTAATCAAAATAGGGTTAAAAATTAGAGGGTCAAAATATCAATGTTTTTTTAAAGGGGATCAAAATCACAACTTTTTAAAATATAGAAGTGAAAAATGCATTTAGCCTAAATTAAAAGAAAAGAAATGTAAAGTGTAAACTATGATAAGGTGTTGACCAGTCAGTGAAGAGGGTGGGAAAGTCGTTCCCATACATGTGGGATACAGATAACCCTCGTGACTGCCACTCGTACTGTGAGCTTTTATTTATCTGGTAAAGTAAAGGGGTAAGTCACGTGTTTAGCCTCATTGCATTAAAATGAATTATAGTTCCCTTTAGTTTATTTTAACTATGGTAGTGGTTCCTTTAAAAGAAATTGATAATATTTTGGTTGATAGAGACATTCCATTGTAATATATAAAGATTGAGGTTCAAACTTGACACTCCATTTATTTATCTTGCAAGTGAATTATAGTCATCAAGACCCTTATACAAACTATGATAGACAGTAGTATGTAATGTGTTTATGCAGCGATTCAGATTGATTTTGAGTTAGAAAAAATTTAAATAAAAAATATATGCAGTTTAGTTCGATTTAGATTATTTTTTGAATTTTTGTTTTGATTTGATTTAATCAAATGGAATTTAATTAAGGAAAATGGTGACAGGTATCCTTAGGACACTAGTTAACAAAGGACATTAGTTAACTAATTAAAAGTAGAAACTTTATCTTAGAAATTGTGTATTTGATTTATTTAAATTCCAAAAAGTAACTTTTTCTACATGAAATTTAACAATCGTTTCCTTTTTTGAATCCTCAACTAGGGCACCGGTTAGCATAACTCTTTTATTAAACATGTTTTTTTATATTCAAAATCATGTTGTTAAAAAATCTACTATTACTAATATCACATATACACGATAGAATAATAATTTTGATGTAAAATGTACCATAAAATATATTAAATAATAATATCATGGAATGAAAATGATTGATTATGTTTATGAGTTAGTAAATATATATATTAAATTAAATTAAAAAGCTTGACAAAAAAAATTAAATTAAAAAGAATTATTAAAAAAAAATTAAACCAACAAGCAAGAGAATAATGCACTATATAACCTCTTGTAAAAAAAATACAATATGTCGTCTCTAAATCATTTTCTCATTTTTTTCTATTTAAATAAATAATTTTCGGATGTATTTAGTTCTTTCATTCACGATTTTGTCGTCTTAGTGTGACATTATTTTGATCATCGTCTTTGTGCGCCGTTTATTTGTTTTCCTATCTTGTTACGATGTTTGTTTAATTCAGATTGTCAGATAAACTTTCATCAAATACAGATCTTATAATGACTTTGACGTCGTCAATGTTACATATATATAGTCATAAATATTCCAGACACTTGAATATAATCATATCTACGAGCCAATGTATTTTATCGTTTTATGCTATTATCATAAATGGTAGGAGTAAAGTTGTCAAGTTTGGGTCAAGCTTAACAAACGAGATCATTAAACCATAAAAATGCAAGCCCCAACATATTCGGGTTTTTTTTTGCTAGTCCACTTAACTAAATTTAAAAAACGAACTAAAATGGGTTGACCTATCAGACTTCAGACTGGTCCATTTAAATTAAGTAGATTTTGTGAAAAAAAAATCAAATCAAATGCTCAAGAGACTTAGGCCAAGAAGCTATTCATTTTATAATCTATTTTGTTATCTATTTGAGATGTTATATTTGCAATATTTTGTTATCTAATTGATGTTTAGTTTATTTTGTCTGACGTGTAATTGATCCTTTTTGATGTGTGTGAAAATATAGTTTTGTTGTACACTTAATCATTTTTTTCAACAATAGTATACGACCCGGGATGGCTCATCGGGTCGCATGGCCTGATCATGTTTGGGTTAGGTTCACATTTGATAGTCTTTGAAGTAACTTGGCCGGTCCAATTTAACCCATTTATAAGTGCTGGCCTACATCATCTGGTTGGATTGCGTCAATTAACTTGATTGCTCTAGTTGTGAGTATGCTCACAAATTTATCCTTTTAAAAATTTAATTGATTTTGAGATGCGGAATCAAACATGTTGAAATTGCTAGTTTTCACTTTATTAGAAGTGCTTCAAAGTGCACCAAACAAATGGTTAAACACCTTGAGTGGTAAATCATGTATAGTAAATAAAATAAAATTAAAAACCTTTGGATTTAAAAACTTTTCTCTAATAGATTGTATCATTGGTATTAAAAAACTTTTCTTTAATTGATTGTATCATTGGTAATCCTTATGACACGTCGAACTCTGAATGAACGTAGTTAATGTTATTTCATCTTGACTTGTTCAAAAACAAATTAATTCAATAAGCCAAGTATTATTAAAAATCAACAAATAATAGATTAATGTAATATCACATACTAACAAAAAAATAATAAGTATTAAAATTAATAAATGTGATTTAGTTTAATTTTGAAAAGGAATTCGAAACATCCAATTAGATTTGATTTTATGTGTTTTTCATTTTGTCGAATCAACTTGCGGTTTTGATATGGTTCATTTTTGTGTTTTTCATCCTAAGCTTTGTTTGTTCCATCGTTGATGCCTCCTCCTCTCGTAAACAATGAACAATCAACTCTAACATATCTTTTTTTTGCGGATGTTGTGACATATGGTTGGTGTACACATATTCATCCAAGACAAATGCCTTGTGTTAAGGGTGATGTGAACTCAATAAAGATCACTGAAGAAAATATGCTAAGGCTTTGTTTGCGAGTTTTGAGGGGAGGAGAAGGAAAGACTTAGGAGGGGAAGGGAAGGAAGAAAGGAGGGAAAACCTTCCCCTTATTTGGGAGTTAAACAAACCAACAAGGAAATGAGATGGAAGACTTATGTGATAATTTTACTATTTTACCATTTGTTTTTCTCTTAAAATCAATACAGTGTTATACTTTGTAATTTATCTTGTAAATTATAATTGAAATTTTGAATTGTGAGGACAAAATCGTCAATTTGTATATTTAACCCCCCCAAAACCCCCAATTTGGAGGAACTTTAAAATTGGATAAATGAAGCCCTTCAAAACCCCACAAAACATTTCCCTATTTTTTTAAAACTCTCAAACAAGGGTTTACCTCTCCATAAGTCTTTCTTTCCCTTCCCTTCCCCTCCAAAACCCAACTCACAAACAAAGCCTAAGGGAAATGTTTCTTTGAATTCAGATTTGCATCAATTGACGACCTTCAAAGAAAATGGTACCTGTTGGAGGTTGAAAGCTCAAGTATGATTTTTTTTTTTTAAGGAAAGCTCAAGTATGATTTTTTTTTTTTAAGGAAAGCTCAAGTGTGATATTATATGTATATCTTAGTGTACAAATGATTTTAATCCCAACAATTAAATTAAAGGGCTATATATGTGTGTAACAAAAAAAAAAGACGATACATGTGCAATTTTGAATTAGAATCACGACTCTTCTCTAAGAATATTGACGAATGAAAACATTATTTTAAGTAGCAAGCGATATCGGAACTCCAATATCTTTAGATGATGCAATCTACAACTGTTGTCAATCTCCTTTATAATATTTTATGGGTTTGATCTGTAAAATATTGGCGGAATCATGGTGATACATGTGCAATTTTGGAGGAATTATGATTATTCCATAAAATAATGGCAAATGAAAACACTATTTCAAGTAGCACGCGACATAAGAACTCCAATATCTTTAGATGATGCAATTCATAACTGTTGTCGGTCTCCTTTCTGACTTATCCAAAACGTGAAAAAAGAACACATTCACACAATGCACAATAATTTATTTTTGATAAACTATGAATGAGACATATATTAGATCAGAAACTTAGAAGTATCATCTAAGGTTAAATAGAATACATAATTTTAGACACACTTAATGTTTACATGAGTTATGGTTTATGTTTCCCCACATTTTATTAACTTTTATTTTAATTTAAAAAATAAAAAACAAACTATGTACACACCCTACGAGTGAAGGTATGATTCGTTAAAATTGGTTTAACATGTGCGGTTTTGCACATTTTTCAATCAAAATTTAAAACATTATTTCACCATGATGCCGGAGTCTAACTCTTTCAGTTAAACTCATTCGAGTTGGTTGGTACGTATGACTTATACGATTCAAGTGTGTAATGTAAAACATAATTTAAAAACTAATCTTGCCAATCTTAGTTACATAATAATGTGACATTTATCATTAATAAAATTGAGTAGCATGTCTTCACTCACACTCAATCAATGAAGCGTTACTTAGTCAACATAAAACTAACCTCAAAGTCTAGTCAAATAATCATTTCTTTCTTTAAAACAAAAACATTTTTTATATATTAATTTGTTTGTTACTCCAATGTTGTTTTTGAACTAAACCCACATCCCGCTTCCCCTCTCCTCTCTGACTGTGACCCTTCATCTCTCTTCTCTTCTTCAACAATGGTGGAGCAGCTCTCAGCATAATCCTCAGCTCTGCTCTGCTCAGGTAATTCTTCATGCACAAATCTCTTTAACAAATGCCACATTCTTCTTCAACACTCTTTTTTTCTTGTTGGGTTTCTTGGATTTGTGATTATTTTATCTGGGTCTATGAGAAATTTATCTTAAAAGAGAAAAATATGATAAAGATTGAATCTTTGATACACATTCTTAAATGGGTAATTTTTACAATATTTTTATATGAACATTAATGGCATTTTTTGTTTCTTGTTCTGCAATTGAAGACTGTTTCTGATGTAGAAAGAAAAATGGGTTTAGTTAAAGTAATCTGAATTTTAAATTTCACATCTAGATACTTTTGTTGCATGATTAAGGTTTGTCAATTGCATGGTGTTTCATTTTGAATGAACATATTTTATCTAAACAAAAGTTTGTATTGTTGTTTGTGCATTTCAAGACATGGATTTGGAGATTGTTGATTGCATCAAGGAAAGTTTGTTTCTTGGATGTTAGGTTGTTGATCAATTCAAAATTATAAAGATGTGTGTTTTATGTATTGTTTAATTACATTTTCTTGTTTATGGTTCTTTGATATTGATCCAATCCATGTTTACATTTACTAATGTAGTAATGTACACTACTTTTCTTGATTCCTTTCATTTGGCTCATAACTGGCTATTGTATTGCAGAATTCTCACATCAAGATTTAGTATCCATTGCATCTGGATCTTGTAGAGATGAAGAAAGATAAGAGTGTCAGTTCGAAAGCTGGAGAGGTCCCGGTTAGATTAACTCGCGCACGAGCTGCTGCTTTAAGTGCAACAGGAGAGTTACCACCATTGAACGATGTAGCACAAGAAAGTCAGAAGCATCCGCAGGACGCCAATTCAGAAAGAGCAGTCTCTGATGATACATGCCTTCCCCGTAAGAAGAGGGTAGCTCTTGAGGATGTCACTAACATTTATCAGGCTAAGAAAACAAAGCTGACCAAGCCGGATCAACTCAATGTTTCAACTGAGGTTCCATCCGTTTCTTTGGAAGACAATGCACCTTCAAATCTGACTGGTGGCCAGACATCTGAACCATCTGCTCAGCCTTTCAATTCTCAAGCTAAAGGTTTTTCTTCTACTTTTGTCCAACATTTTTGTAATGAGTTTCCTGAATATTATGATATCAAACACTTTTGTTTTATTAGCTGATGTAACTTTTGTGTTGCTATTTTTGGGTTCAGCAGCTTCACAAACTGATGCAGCCAAGAAAGATAGTGATTCCAAACTTCTGAATGCGCCCAAGGCTCCGGATATTCCTAATATAGATGCTGATATTGAAGATCCTCAACTATGCAGCTTCTATGCCGCGGATATATATGACAACTTGCGTATTGCTGAGGTTTGTTTTGTAAAGGCCCTGTCATTATCGTGTATGCCAATATCCCTTTATGTTGAAATTACAAGAATATACTCAGCATTCAACTGACTCATTTTAACATCCCCAATGGTATTATATACAAAAACAGAAAGGTCCATTCTTATCAATAGCTATACAAATAAAATTTTGAAATTTTGAGATGTTGCAGCCCCTAAGAAAAAATTTCAACTTGATAATTTTCTTAGATACTTGTCATCTCTTTAGTGTGATGAACTTTTGAGTTTAATTTTTTTCATGTGTCATGTACTCAATAATAACTAGCATATTCCTGTATTAGTATGAAATGTAGTTATGAACTTTATAAAATGCATAACAATCGGTGAAGAGCATATATTGAACTGAATCATTGCTTTGATACTTCACCTTTCTGCAACCGTTTCTCTTTGATCTTGCCTTTTATGCCGTGTTGTTTGCCAAACATTTTATTTTTCAGCTGTCAAGAAGGCCTCATCCTAACTTCATGGAAACGGTACAGCGAGATATAACTCCAGCCATGCGTGCGATACTGATTGATTGGCTTGTAGAGGTTTGCTTTACTTGACTTTCTATATGAACTAAATTGAGTTTGTGAAGCTGCTCCTCTGATTCCCCTCTGACTTTGATGTTTAGATGTATATTAAGTCGATGAAATACGAATATTACAATTTACATCGAATTTGCTTGTGTTGAAATTTGTTTTCAGGTTTCTGAGCAATTCAATTTGCAAGCAAACACTCTCTACCTCACTGTATATCTCATAGATTGGTTTCTCTCCAAAAATTCCATTGAAAGACAGAGACTTCAACTGCTAGGCATCACTTGCATGCTAATTGCCTCGTAAGTTCTCAAATTCAAGGAAGTTGACCGCTTGTGTTCTCATTCATAGTTTCATAATCTCTGGTAGAGCATATGTATTGATGTAACGATGTTCACAATATGGAAAGGAAAATTTTTTTTTTTTTTTTTTTTTTTTTGGGAGTAGCTGTATCATTTGCAATATACCAAAAAACTTCCATTATGCTTATGCTTACGCTGAGAAGAAAATATACTAGAATCCTTGTTACTAATTGAAGGAATGGTCATTCAAGAAAGATGGATTTATCTTATTCATCCCCTGGCAACATATAACTCTATTTGCTTCTTCCTTCTTGTCCTACAATGTAGCAACTAAGATAATGTTTAAACGTAATATCATTCAAATTCTTATAGTGTGACATTTGTACTTAATAACATTCTCTTGTCTTCTTTCATATATGATTGAAGGAAGTACGAAGAAATTAATGCCAACAATATTGAAGATTTCTGCGTCATGACGGACAACACATACACAAGAGAGGAGGTGTGTCTCGCACTTTCAATGATAAATGTTGTGAAACTTTTGTTATTATTGGATCCTAGATATTCATAAATTATGTGACTGACAGGTACTAAATATGGAGATTCAAGTGTTGAAGTCATCTGCATATCAACTGTTCGCTCCCACAACAAAACATTTTCTCAGGTACTTCTTGGAATTTTTATCTTTTTAATAGTCTTCATTAAAATGAAAAGGGACTTTTATGTGTTATTTGGAGATCCTCTTGCAATTATCTTATCACATTCTTGGTTTCTTAGGAGGTTTCTTCGAGCAGCACAAGCTTCATACCAGGTGAAAAGATTGATCTGTGGCAATGCTGTTTACTCGAAGACATGCCAGATTTGTATTGAGTATGACTAATCACTTGCCAACTGAAAAACTTGCAGACACCTAGCGTCGAGTTGGAGTACTTGGCAAATTATCTGGCTGAATTAACACTGATGAACTATGGTTTCTTAAATTTCTTTCCTTCTATGATTGCTGCATCTGCTGTGTTTCTCGCAAGATGGACATTGGATCAGTCAAGGCACCCATGGGTTGGTGTTTATCTTTCATGTTTTCCTTCTATATGAAGTTACATTACTCAAAGGAAACATCATGATCTTCATTTATATGAATACTTCTTTTGCAGAATCCAACTCTTGAACACTATGCCTCTTACAAAGCATCAGATTTGAAAGCCACAGTTCTTGCATTACAAAATATACAGCTGAATAGCGATGATTGCCGTTTACCTGCGATCCGTACAAAATACCGACAAGGCAAGGTAAGGCACAAAGAGTGTTTTTATGTTTCCTCAGAAATCCTGGTCCTATAAATTATGATCATGAGAATTTTTGTTGCAGTTTAATGCTGTAGCAGTTTTGTCTTCACCAAAACTACCTGAAACAATGTTTTGAAGATGAAGATGATGGACACGTGAATGCACGGGACGGGTGGGACCCCTAATTAATAACTGATATATGATGATCTGTACAAGTCACAGAGGGAGACTTCATCATGTCTAATCTAATCTTCCTTCCAACCATTCTTAAGTTGTATGTCTATTCTTTGATATCTTTTGTATATACATTTTATGACCTATTTGTTTAGGGTTCTTGCTTAGTCGACTAAGCACCAGAATGAAGCATTTTGACAAGAATGTCTTGGATTCATTCAGATTCAAATGTTGTAATTGTTTTAGCAGTGAGAATAGAGAGATGTCTTAGACTAATATAGTTACTTCCTTTGGGAGTTTTATAGTTACTACTTATTAGTATTAGCTGATCTTCTATTTCACTGCATTTTTTTTGCTATAATATTTCAATGGCATATTGTTTTCGACACTCATGCATAGATTTTAAACTATCTTCAAACCAAGCAAAAATCTATCAAGTTGAACAGGCAAATATCGTGTTTTTTTTCGAGGATTAAAACAATTAGAGATCCTAGGTTCAAACTCGGGTGAAGGAGAAAAACTAATGTAACAACTAATTACTAACATTGACCGTTTAAGGAAAAGATATAACTTTTTTCTTATTAAATGACAACTCATTTAACTGCTATTAAAACACAACTTTACCGAAACAGTTGATTTTTCAAGTCTACCATAAAATCCTGTTATGTTTATAGGATAAAGGTTTATTCAATAAAACCAGAATTTTGGGAGAGACACATCCCCTTGAAAACAAAAATAATCTTGCTGATATCATCATGGCTTAGATGCATTCATATAAAATGACTTTAACTATAATTGAGATTAAAAATTACATTTTTTATTAAGAAAAACATTAAAAATTACATTTAGAGATCACACCATTAAACTAGTGTTTATTGAGTTTTACTTTTTCATAAAAAGAGTTCAAAACCAAAATTGATTCGACAATTTTCCTGCAACCCAATTTAGTATCAACAAAAAATAATACTACCAAATGAGTTGGAGATTAATTAGTCCTCTGTATTAAAATGTTAAGTACTATAAGAAAGTTTTTTTAAGAAAATAATTTGGTTTTGATTATAAGAAAAAATCATAATTTTTAAGGTATATTTATTGCTTAAAAGATTTTTTAAATCTTAATTTGTTTGTCTTTTTAATATTAGTGGATATACTTAATGTTTTACAAAATTTTATGAGGGCACATTTCTAAAAACATTAAAAAAGATGCAAATATTAATAATTATCTTGACTTTGATGTTTTTTTTTCCTTCTTATAACAAGGACCAAATAAAATAATTTGAATTATTATTTCTTACCATAAAGAACTAAATTGGGCCGGAAAGTGAATCTCTACTCTATAACAATAAGAGTATTACTTTTCCCACCTTATACCTTTCCTCGCGCACCCTATTTTTTTTCAAAATTACCCTCGGAGCATTCCGGATTATATAATCCGAACGCGTCCGGATTGTATAATCCGGATTCCACCAGTACACAGAACTGAAACAGATTTGCATGTCATTGTGGTTTTTATCATTGTTTTTGAATAAATCATTATATATGTATGTATAAAAGGCAATTAACTTAAATATTATATCAAAAAATGATTATATATATATATATATATATATTTATATATCATTATACCAAAAAAGAGTTGAATTTATATCATTACACATTTCACCTAATGATATACATTTCAACTAAACTAATGATATATATATCTAATCTATGGCGCCGAAAGATCAATGAGACTATCATCCACTTCAACCTTCACACCAGGACCAGGACCAACCCTCTCATCGGGATCAAAATTTTCAATAATGTACAATTCTTCATCATCTTCTACCACCTCTTGACCCGCCGCACGACTTAGCTCATTATAATCTACCATCCTGCTGGCATATCTATCAGGCCAGTTGTCTGCATCCTCTCGATGGTGTTGTCACCATAGATTGCAAGTGGGAGGAATCAGACAATCATCATTCAAATCCAATGCCATAAAATGGTTGTCATTCACATATGCGGGACACATCAACCGGTCGATACATGTCGGCGGTGGACCACATAGAGGGAAATAGGTTGCCGAGCGCCCTAACCCAATGGACAACACAACAACCGGTTGGTTGAATTTTTGTGCGATGAGGAAACCCATATCCGACATGGTCATCCATTTAACCCGTGGTGCATTGCCAATACCGGCGTAGGAAAGAGCGTCTAAGACCTCTTTATACCGCCTGCAGTGTGTAAAAAAACTGTCATTTTGGTTGTTGCTGAAAAATAGGCAGAAACATGCATTCTAGTCTGTGCACTGATAAAGTTCGGATTTTCAATTCCGGAACGCATATGCAAATCCGGAACTTCCCGATACACGCTTTGCATGAGCCTTAAATGCACTTGCATGGGGCGTAAATGCTACCTTTCGGATTATATAATCCAGAATTCAACAATATGGTCCGGATCATATAATCCGGATTACACCAGTACAGGAAATTAAAACAGAAATCCTGGGCAATAATACAATTTAAAAAAAAATAAATACCTGAAGAGTATCTCATTCTGGCAATAGAGAGATGTCTGCTTTTTGCAGCTTCGGGTCAACCTCGTACTCGAACCTCAACCTCTTCCAGTGGGGGTGAATTTCATCCAAACGAAGGACGGTGCCGTTGTTGATCTTCAAACCAATCATACACGCACACAGTAATCTGTAAGTGATCAAACTCAACAACCACATTTTGATTTATCTGTACCAATTTCAAGTGCTTTATTGTACTCCACTACGAGATGATGCAAAGTTTCCCTTGAAATGTTCTGGATCAAATTAGACCACAACACATTTCCTTTGAACCTATGTTCAAGCATTATTATGCTCGTCTGAAACGAAGCATGTATTGCAGTATGTTGCAACTCTAGCATGTCATGAACGAATTGCCAGTTTGTACTCAAATCACCCATACTACTACTCAGATACTTTTTCAACCGAGCGTGTGCAGATTCAGCTCTTATTGTTGTAGTATTCCCCGTATGAAGGTTTTTGTCAGTCCAAAACCTCACAAACTTCTCCTCAACCGGATCCAAAATTGTCTCTTCAACATAATCCAAAAATTTGGAAATTTTGCGCATACCACTTTGAACCGGGTCCAATTATCAATATATGCTTCCTCCGTTTCGGAGTCCACAATATCCAACCATACAACCATCACAGTCTTCACCACTGAAGCGGGCTCAATCGCTTGCCCATTCTTGCCTTTGAGATCCTTCACTTTGCAATCCAATCTACACTTTGCTCTCACATTTTGTCCAATGTGATATGAGCACAACAAAGTAGTAAGGTGTAGCAGGGTGATTTACCGATTAGTCTTTCACCCTGACCAAGCCCAAGCTTCACAAGTAACATGTAGTAGGGTGATTTACTAGTCATTTCGGATTATACTATCCGAAATCTGTCCGGATTATATAATCCGAACAAAGGGTATTTTGGTCAAAATCACAGGACGCACGAGAAGGCAACACGATAAAAAAATTAATACTCTAACAATAAAATCAAACACAAAGAGTAAAACTCCAGATCTCAAAATCTCCATCTCACTTACCATAAATAAGTTCCAATAATCCTACTTACTACTAGTATATTATCATATCTCATGTCATTTAGCAAATTCATGGGTCCATCTTTTATTTTACTACTACTAGTGTTAGCAAGAGACTATCCAACATTTTGTCTATGATTTATTGAAATGAATAATTCACATGAATCTCATTAGCTTGAAATGTGACACCTATACATAAATTTCAACCAATCAACTGTATACAAAGTGTTGTAGAAGAAATGTCAGAAAGTGTTGGACAAGCAGTGTGAGATATAGTATAGTACATTTATACATTAGTTACACTTTATTTTATTGAGTCAACTTAAAAAAGTTAACTCAAAAGTCTAGTCCAACTATTTATCTTTCTTTTATTTTTTGTTCTTTTCTTACATTTAAACCAAATAACTATCCCGCTTTCACTACTCACTCTTTTCTTCATAGCTGTTTTCAACAACAACAACAAAAAAACTCTTTTTTTTTTCTTTCTCTTTTTCTCTATGTGACTTTTTATCTTCCTTCAATGGAACTGGTGAAGTTTGCAGCATAGATCTCAGGTCATTTGTTCATACACAAAGACCTTTTTTTATCAACTTCATTCTGGGTGGGTTTCTGGGTTATTCTGATTTGGGTTTGTGATGAAATAAGCTTAAAAGAGGAAAAAAGGGTTAAAGTTTGAAACTTTAAATTTTTTATACATATTTTAAAATAGGAAACTTGGACAACATTTTAAGGAACAAAAAAAATGTTTTTTTTTTTGGTTTGTTGCTGAAATGATGAGACCATGTATGTTGTTTATTTTTTCTTTGTTTTATTGTTATTATTTTTGGCAATGTTTGTTGTGTTCTTTCCAAAATTTGACATCCAAACATTTTTGTTTCATGGTTTAAGGTTTGTCAATTTCATGTTTCATCATTTTTAATAACATAAAGTTCAAGGGTTTCTATTGTTCTATGTGCATTTGGAAACAAGGTTTTGCATTGTGATTGCTTCAAACATCAAGGTTATTATTAAAATTGATGAATGCATTAAGGATAGTGTGTTTCTTTGATGTTACTATTGTTGGGTTGTTGATCAGCTTAAAAATGTTGTCACTGATTGCAGATAGTAACATAAAAATGTCCCTTTTATATTTAATTTTTAATTTTCTTTGTTAAATTTTATTGTTTTTGCTTCCTTTACATTCTTTTGTGTTTAAATTTAGTTATGTATACTTTTGTTTTCAAGTTTCATGATTTTCTCTTGTGTTACAGAATTTAAGCAACAAGATTTAGTATCCAAAGTTCTTTTGGATTTTTGGATCTTGTAGAGATGAGGAATAATGTAACTTTGAAAGCTGGAGAGGTTCCAAGTCGATTGACTCGTGCTCGAGCTGTGGCTTTAAGTACAACTGGACAGTTACCACCATTGAAGGAGGTAGCACCAGGAACTCAGGATCAGAAGCATCCCCTAAGAGCCAATTCAAAAAGAGCAGTTTCAGATGTTACATATCTTCCTCATAAAAAGAGGGCAATTCTTCAAGATGTTACTAACAATTGTGGCGAAAATACAAAAAGGAGTTGCTTAAATCCAACTGAAATTCAGGTTGCATATATCCAATATCAAATGGTTCTTCTTGTTTTGGTCTTGAAATGTATTGAAGGATTCATAACTGTGCATACTAATATTCGAAGACTTATCCTGTTACTATTATGTCTGCCAGGCTAAGAAAAGGAAGGTGGCTAAGCCTGCTCAACCTGACATTTCAAATGAGGTTCCATCAGCTGCTGAGCTACCACCGTTCATAGCTGACTCAAAACCGGTGAGTTCAATGGAAATGCGGCTTAGATCATCTGAAGATGTCAGGTGCTTATATGATTTGGAAGACAATGCACCTCTTAGGATTAGTGCCAACCAGTGTGGCACAGACAATGATCTGCTTCAGAGCCAGACGTCTAGAATATCTGCTTGGCCTTCGAGTTCTCAAAAGAAAGGTTTTCCTCTATTTTTGTAGTACATTGTCTATGCATTGCTTTAGTACTACTATAAAAGAAATCTGTTGACGAACAAGATAAAATAAATCACATATTAGTTAGTCGATGTAACTTAGTCGTGGTTATTTTTGGTCTCAGCTTCACAAATTGTTGCAGCCAAGAAATGCAACATTTCTGAACTTTTGGATGTATCAAAGCTTCCAGATGTCGCTGACATAGACACTGATTTTGAAGATCCTCAACTATGCAGCCACTATGCTGCTGATGTATATGACCACTTGCGTGTTGCTGAGGTTTGTCTCGTTAATGCCCTGTCATTATTGTCTCTACCAATGTTGATTTAAGGCACATAGTTATGAACCCTATAAAATGCATGGTAATGGGTGAATCAAATATTCAACTGAAGCATGATTTAATACTTAGTCTTTCTGCCAGCAGTTTCTCTTAGATTTTTCCTTTTATGCTAAGTTGTTTGTCTAACATTTCATTTTTTCAGCTGTCAAGAAGGCCTTATCCTAACTTCATGGAAACAGTACAGCAAGATATCACTCCAAGCATGCGTGCGATACTGGTTGATTGGCTTGTTGAGGTTCGCATTATTCGACTTTCTCATAATCATGTTGTAACTGCATAATCAAACTTCCAAGTTTTGCTGAACAATATGAACTATATTGAGTTTGTGAAGCTGCTTCTTCTGATTTCTTTCTTACATTGATGTATATTTCTTTTGAGCTACTTTTCAAAGTACTAAAGAGATTGATATTAATGTTTATTAGATACTATAACCTAGATGTATAATATTATGTAAGTTGATTAAATATGAATACTGCATTGATTTCCCATGTGCTGAATTCATGTGCAGGTTTCTGAGGGATACAAATTGCAAGCAAACACTCTTTACCTCGCTGTATATCTCATTGATTGGTTTCTCTCCAAAAATTGTATTGAAAGAGAGAGACTTCAGCTGCTGGGCATTACTTGCATGCTAATTGCCTCGTAAGTTCTCAACTTCAGGGAAGTTGGCCTCTTGTGTTCCATTATGTTTAGTAATGCTCATTTGTCTTCTTTCATGTGATTGAAGAAAATACGAAGAAGTTAACGCCCCTCGTATTGAAGACTTCTGCTTCATCACAGATAACACATACACAAAAGAGGAGGTAAGTCTTACTCTTTCAACAATGAATGATTAGTGCTTAAATGATTAATACTAAAGTGCCAAGTAAAGTATACATCAAAACTGAAAGTTGCAGTTTCATATGGATATAACAACACGAGAACGTAGAATCTCAAGCACAAATAATATATCCTCTAGTCATTAGATTTCATTTAGGGTCTTGAAAATGATTCTTAACAATTTATGACAATATATATGCTGTTTTGTAATATCAGAGTATGTGGTTTGAAACTTCTCATTCTTATCAGAATATTCAATGTATTGATTGACAGGTAGTAAAACTGGAATCTCTAGTGCTGAAGTCCTCTTCATATCAACTATTTGCTCCTACTACCAAAACTTTCCTCAGGTGCTTCTTGTCAACCTTTCTTCTACCATTTAGTAGTCTTTACAAAAATATGTGTAATTTTGAGATCCTCTTGCAATTATCTTAGTACGTTCTTGGTTTTGTAGGAGGTTTCTTCGAGCAGCACAAGCTTCCTACAAGGTAAAAAGATCGATCTGGGACAATGCTGCTTATTCCATGACATGCCAGATTTGTATTGAGCATTACTAATCACTTACCAATTGAATAAAACATGCAGAGACCTAGCATTGAGTTGGAGTACTTGGCAAATTACCTGGCTGAACTAACACTGATGAACTATGGTTTCTTAAATTTCCTTCCTTCTAGGATTGCTGCATCTGCCGTGTTTCTCGCACGATGGACATTAGATCAGTCAAGCCACCCATGGGTTAGTTCTTTTCTTTCATGTGTTCCTTACATATGAAATTACTCAAAGAAAACACAACCTTAATTTCTACTTCTGTTTTTAACTTTTTTGCAGAATCCAACTCTTGAACACTATACCTCTTACAAAGCATCAGATTTGAAAGCTACAGTTCTTGCATTACAAGATCTACAACTGAATAGTAATGAAGACTGCCCTTTAACCGCCATCCGCAAGAAGTACACACAAAACAAGGTATGTCAGAAAGAGGTTTTATGTTTTCAAATCTTGTTTCTATACATATTGATATTTTGTATAAAATAAACCTATTAACTTTGTAACATAACTTTCAAGATGATCATAATGAGTAGTTTTAATTTTTTTTTTATGTAGCTCAATTGTGTAGCAGCTTTATCTTCACCAAAACTGCTTGAAACAATGTTCTGAATATGATGGACAAATGATGAATGCAAGGGACCCCTAATTTGTAACTGATTTATGATGAAGTGTACTGTGTCACAGTGGGAGACATGTTTCAAAAGAGCTCATCATGTCTTTAACTTTTTTTTTGAGCACATGTCTTATCTTATCTGTCTATTCTTTTTTTGTATATACATTTAGTGACCTTTTGGGGGGTTCTTGCTTATTTAGTTTCTGTGAGCAGTGAGATGAAGAATGTTTTAGAATGTCTTGATTTCGGATGGTTTAACTGTTGCTGTTGTTATTAATTGACTGTAACAGTGAGATGATATTGCTTAAGACTTTTTTTTTTAACCGCGTATCCTGCTGGCATTCCTAGACCCAGGGTTGGATTCAAATCCAGGACCTTTGATTAAGTTGCATCTGACAAATTCTAGCAAAATAAAAAAAGGGATTGAGGTTAATTGTGTATTCAAATTGATAGTGAAATAATTATGTTTGATTTAGTACTAATAAGTTTTTCGTCCCTATAGATATAACGAATTTTGATTTTAGTCCCTATAAAATTAAACTGAATGTTCTCATCCTCACAAAATTTTTTATTTTGTTTTTGGTCCTTAATGGATATAATTTTAACGTGTTTTTGACATTTTTTGAACATAATATGAATATATAAATGTCGAATATAATAAACGGACATAACATGGATACAATTTGAACATAAAAGAGTTATAATTTTGCCATTTATATGAACATAAAATGGCCATTAAGGACGAAAAACAAAATAAAAAAATTTGTGAGGATGAAAACAATCAGTTTAATTTTTTAGGGACTAAAATCAAAATTCGCTATATTTATAAGGACAAAAAACTTATTTAACCCTTACATTTTTTCTAACCATTTAATCAAAATAAAGTTGCTTCTTTTTTGTTAATAAAAATGTTCTCGCATGGCCTTGTGAATATAACTCAGTTGGTATGAACATCGCGCGTTATATATGCAGAGGTTGGGGAAATACCATATTATACATATTTTATTCACTATTTAATATTCAGAGGTCGGGGAAATACAGTAGAAACTCTTTAAATTAATACTCGGTAAATTAATAAACTCTCTAAAATAATAAATTTGTCCGGTCCCGACTTGGGCCAATGTAAAAAATTGAAAAACTTGATAAAATAATAAGATAATAATTTT
>Ga0228710_1005666_pt1 | contig 19300 bp, 6 predicted proteins | sample MedpolnodulmetaG_FD_177995 | JGI IMG/M metagenome (GOLD analysis project Ga0228710, IMG submission 177995) | Root nodule microbial communities from Medicago polymorpha collected in Santa Monica, California, United States - pink nodules | ecosystem: Host-associated > Plants > Roots > Nodule...
CCCCCCCCCCACACTTCTTGTGGTTTTTCTCACCTTCACAATAGCAATTCATCTTGCACAAGGCGTGCAAAGATAAACGCTCCTCAAAAGAATACAAAGTCCAGTTGTCTGTTGCCTAACAACAAACACAAAAAAAGAAGGAAAAAAACATTACTCCATAACACCCATACAAATTAAAGGGTGCCGCCACCAGTCATTATAACTAAAAGCTAAAGTTAGCCTATTAGCTTTTAACTAAGAAAAAGACACAAACTTTACATTGTCAAAAATTTGTTGCAAGTCTTGTGCTTTATCTTTGAAGATCATGTTGTTTCTTTCCTTCCAAACGATCCAAACACAAGCGTGCCAGATCACCTTGAAAAAGTGGATAAACCGCGGTAACCCCGCCATGTAACTAAATTGCTGAAGATGATCACTAATAGAGGCTGGAGAGATGAAATAAATACCTAGCCACCTATAAATCTTGTTCCAAACACCGCCAAATATGTCACATCGGATTAGAAGGTGACATATCGACTCCATGGAACCACATCCACCTATGCACATCTTTTTAATTATTTTAAGTCAATATAAAAATTATATTGATGAAACTTCTTCTTCTTCATTGTCATCTTGATCTTGTTCTTGTTCTTGTATCTTGTCAAATGCGTTTTCAACTATTGTTCCCTCTTCACCTCTCGCCATCAATTTCAACGAGTCTTCCACTTTTTCTTCATTTTGAACATTCATGGAGTCTTTTATTTTTCTTCTCTCAAATCTGTTTTTTTACTTTGCACTTGAAATTTTTAACAATTGCTATTCATCTTATTTATAGAATTTTAACTCTTCTTGGAACAATTGTTTGTAACAAAATTTTGTTTAAATTTGAAGATAACAAGAAACAAACTTTAGTTTTCAAATAGATAGCATAAACTAGTTTTATTGCAAAAGATAAGATTAATTGACAAAGGGTATAATTGAAAAATCGTACCTTTAAAATATCAAATAGATTAACAACCAACATCAAATATTGGGTGGTCCCCAAGAAGTGGCCGCATCGAAATTGAGTCTGGAATGACATCGGTAGCAACCGGAAAAGGTGGTTGATGTGGTTGGCAATGATGATATGTCAGGCGTGGTTGGAGACGAGGACGCTTCTTATTCTTCTTCATCTCGTTGAAGTGTTCCTGAAAAACATCGTCTAAACCACCAAATTCATTTTTCTTGGTCGATTTGATGATTAATGGTAAGGCGCTTAAGCTTCATTCGAGTATATGAAGCGAGTGCAGCGGGATTTGCATGTATCCATAACAGGCTTATAACTAATTCCAGCAGGATTTGAAAGCATTCTCTAACTCCTTATTTTCAATTGCTTCAGCATTGCTCCTTATCAAACTGAAATACCAAGGGACAATTTGCCTTGGCTTTTCATTCTCTTTTTCTTTTAAGATGAGCTCGATGCGTTCAACAACATCCTAACCTGTTAATATTTAGAACACAGTAGAAAGTAGAAAGACAAGAGTGATCTAATTCTCATTGATCTCACTGTAAAGGTACATGACAGGTTTATTTATACACTAAAATAAAGAGAAGACTAATCAACATGTATAAATACAATTGAATAGAATACTAATAAGCAGGTTAACTTATAGGTTCTAGTTAATGATAATTAAATTAAATATTAACATGTAACATAACCCGCCATCAATCACAATTCCCTGATAGAAATCTTTGCTTTTTCTTTGTTTGTTTCAACAGAAGAATACCGTTCAACACACAAACAAACAAAAACCCTAGAATAGGAGAGATAACAAACCAAAACAAAACTGGATTATTTATAGGAGAGATAACGGGCCTGTTTGTTATACTCTATTAACCTTAATATCTACCAAAAAATACAATTTTATTCATTCTTAATTTTTTTACACGTCAACAAAATTTTATCTTTTGCTTCAATCTCCTCATATTTTTTCTATTTTAAACACAAATTAAAATAATCATAAAACACACTACCTTAATCTTTTTTTTAAGAACAAACAAACTTAATATTAATCCGAATCAAAATTTTTTTTCCCATAATTCAAATTCTAAATATCTTAAGAGTTAAAAACAATTTACGATCTATTATGATTTTTTAAAATTTTAAAAAATCTCTAAATTATTGAATTTCAATATTATTTTTATTTTTTTGTCAAAAAAATATTATTTTTATTTTAATTCATAACAAACAAGCCTTACGGGGTTTGCTATAACTTCAAAAAATAACTTTAAAGAACATTATACTTGTTTGTTATAATTTTAAAAAAAAACTAGTTTCAACAAAAAAAAATTAAAAGTGTCTTTAAAAGAAAAGAGACTATAGTAACTTTTCAAAAAATATAAGAGAAGGACAAAATAAGTATAAAAAAATGAAGTTAATTTTGTAACAAAAAATCCATTTTATATAGTTGTATCCAAACAAATATTTTTTCAAAGAAGTGATTGTTATTATGTTAAACAAACTCAAAATTGATTATGCTTTTTCAAAACAATTCTAAGAAAATAATCTCTAACTATTGATTATCAAAATATATTTTTATTCTATTAAAAACAAACCATATATTCAATTTTTATCTATTAAAAATAAGTTTTATGATTGAACTTATAAAAAAAGTTTTATGATGTCATGTGATTTTATCTTGCACTTAATCTATTTGATACAATATAACTACCTTCCTATGAGTTTTTCATTTGTATGTAATTCAATTAAAAAATGACAATTGTTTATATTTAGTCTATAAAAAATATTCATAAATATAAATTTTAATATAAAAACATTTTTTTTTTAAGGATATAAAAACATTGTTTTTAAAAGGCCAAAGAATTATATATTAACAAGGATATGATGTTTCCACACAAGATCTGCTAGAAACAACGCACCAAAATATCATAAACAACAAACGGTCAAAATACTGTACAAACTAGAAAAAATAACATACAAGAACCATTACATGACAGCTGAAACACAGAAAATAGGATTAAGTCTCCAAAATTGGTAATCATAATCGAAAGTAATATATTTCGACTTTAACCACCAAAAGGATAGAAGCTTTGTACTGAAAAAATGCGACGATTCCGCTCATTCCAAATGACCCAAACCACCGTGATCCAAATAATATGAAGGGAATATTTAACTTTAGTCGAAAATCCCCCTAGGACACCAAATTGAGTGAGATGAGACATTAAATGTTCGTGGAAAGCTTTAGAGAAACCAAGCCAACTACCTGTGAGTTGCCAAATTTTACCGTAAAAATCACATTGAAAAAATAAATGATCACTGTCTTAAGTTAAAGCATAGTTTGCAGAACAACCTCGCTCGACCTCCGTAAGAACCTTTCTATTAAATAAATTGTCTTTTGTATGAAGACGATTCAAAACGCCAAACAAAAATTGATACTTTGCCACTTTAAGCCAAAGAACCTGAGAATTCTGAATAGTAATATTCTACAATCCCTCTGTCAGTTTATCATAAGAACTACTGACTGTGTAACCATGAGATGAATGTAAATGTCAAATCCACCTATGCTCAAAAGCCACCTTCAAAACAACGGAATTAAGCCGTTCCACACATTCCCCCAACCATCTTCTCCTCCCACACAAATAACCACCTCTGCCATTTCCAAGCCTCACCATTCAGCCCCCACCCCAAAGAAAACATCTCTGCCACCGTCACCAACTTATTGACAGTTAGCTCAAACAACCTATGATACCAAACCTCCAAGGAGATACCTTCTAACCAAGGGTCTTTCCTAAACAACGTAGAAGACCCATCCCCCACCTTACGGCTAATGTTATCGGTCAACCAACCCCCATCTAGCACACCAACGCCCTCTCTAATAGTATTCACAGTCTTCCACCAAAATGACCCCCCTCCCCCTCCAACACAAAGTCGCCCCCATGGACTTAAGGAGTATCAGACGACCCCCCATCAACAAGTTAGTACTCTTTCACCCAGACAACCGGTTTCTAACCGATCAATCAGTGGATACCAAAAATTCAACTTCCTAGGATTGCCCCCAACAGACAGCCCAAATACAAAAAAGGGAGATTACCATGTTTACAATTCATAACCAACGCAACCTAATGTAACCAAGAATCAGAGATATTCACCCCAAACAACCTACTTTTATGGAAGTTAACTTTCAGTCCAGAAATAACCTCAAACAGTAACAACACCGCTTTCAAAGCACGAATGTTCGCGCAACTTTTAGTACCAACCAACAATGTATCATCGGCAAACTGAAGATGAGTTATAGTAACATTACCATGCGGCCCCATGTCTAAACCTTGAAACATCCCCTTCTTGACCACTGCCTTCACCATAACATTTAACCCCTCTACCACGAGCAAAAAGAGGAAAGGCGACAAAGGGTCCCACTTCTCAACCACTTATTGTGAAAATGTATTTATTAATATAAAAATATTAATAAATACATTTCACTTATCAATAAAATAATAAACTATGGTTGAGACAATTATCATTGATACTATCAGAACACTAAAAAAAATATTTTTAGTTACAAAAATAAAAAAGAAAAATTATACAATTATATCTAATTGATAATCACAAAATAACATAACTTTATTCTTAAAAAAAAGTATAACTTCAAGAAAGTTACAAAATATTTATTACAAGACATGTATCTACTTTTCAAAAAATTACACATTTTCAAGATTGCTTCTTTTCTAAATAACTAACCTTTGTTTTTACTATATCTTTATTTTAGTCAAAAGAAAAATGATATTAAATAAAAATAAATAGGTTAAGAGACTGGACCTCACTCAGGTACAACCAATAACGGGGATACAACATAATAAATCAGACCGAGTGGATCAACCCTAATCTGTCCTAAAAATAATTCACTAATCACGGGCGCAACCCAGCGAACCTGTATATGGGTGCGAAACCAGGTTACAAAAAAATATGAAAAGTGAACATCAATAAAGAACAATTAATTGATCGACCATCAACAAGGTATCAAAATTCAAGTACCAACAACTCCCTGAACAAATCATGAAGCATAAAAGCTCTTTCGAGCTTGAAGAAACAAAGTGTAGGCAAACAAGACACCTTGAAACCTGTAGATCACAACATATTTGAAAACAACAAAAGTCAGGCCACCATGTCATATTATAGAACAATATTTTTTTTAGCAAGAATAATTTTTTTTTATTGTTATAGATGATTAATTATTATATCTTTTAGAAATATGACTATAAAAAAACACTAAAAAAAGGATAAATGAGTCATTAAATAATATAGTTGTACAATTCATACACGAGACTCATAAATACGTCTTTATCGACAATGAAATCTTTACTATTTTTAATATTTTTACGTATTTTTAGTTTACCATTTCATGATATTTAATAACAATTATTTCAATGATTTTATCATGGGCAAATTACACTAACCTCCATTAAGGTCTTCTTAAATAACACAAACACCCGCTCTATTTTTTAACTAAACACAAATCTCCCTTAATTTTTTTTTATCAAATTGCCCTTATAATATAACACAGTTTAATCTTTATTAATTAGATTTTTTTGAGCAATTAGCTTCTGCATACGAATATGCACTCACTTAATTTTTGACCATTTTTTAAACTCTAATGTAATAAAATGGATATATCGAAGATTATTTCCTTCTCATTGATCAACCACAAAGTCCATCCACCAAAATTCTTCTCATTTCTATATTCTCTTTAGATCTCTTATGTAATTGCCGATGTTTGATTCTATTTGGTGGCAAAAACAAATGTTATTATTGTTTCTCCATTGCGAGAAAATACATCATTTAACTAAATTGTGAAAAGAGAAAACAGCAACAATCAAACCAAAATGACTAAAATTAAATTGTATAGGTACAAAGTTATTGAAATGGATAAAACAAGGGGATATTGATGTGTTTAGAAAAGTAGAAGGGGTGTTTGTGTTATTTATGTTGGAACAAAATAAGTTTGAAACAATGCCTCTAGAGTTTCAATGATAACAAGGTATTAAAAGATCAATTGGATATGCTAATATTTTTTCAAGTATGCAGAACCATAGTCAAAAATTTATAATGGCTTAATCATGTATTGTGTAACACCCTCAAACCCACATGCAATATTTAATAATAAATCAATAGATAAATACAAGGTTTAAGGTATACGCCTTCAATAATCCAAAATCATGCATAATTCATTTTCATAATCATAAAACAGTTGCAACGGATTTTTAAAATAAAACAACATAACTCCAACATCTCAACATACATCATCATACACATCAAGGTTTCTCAAAATAAACCAACAAATATAAATAAAACAAGATCCCGACAAGGTCCTAAATCAGAGCCTACTTCTAGACTCCAAAAACAAGCATAAAAGCGTGGAAGCATCAAGCTATTCCTGAGTACTCACAACGATCACACGTCCTCAATCCTGCACGTCTACACCACCTAATAGAATGGCATAGGCGGAAACCCACAAAAGGGTGAGAAATACCCAACAAATAAAATTATGAATATAAGAATAGTTTTCAAGGCAATAATAACATACATATGACACAATTCAATAATCAAGATCATATTCACATGTATATCCTTTTAGCTAAACAAGCATATCAATTTCCAATCATGAATACACGATATTACAAGTTTATGCACCATCATTTAAACATATTCACCATTTAAGAGTACACCAAGAACATACAACATTCACACCATAGTCACCAATCACCAATTACAGAGATTCACATATGTTCACATAGGTTCCCATATTGTTCACACTTCATCACCCCAATAACAATTATCAAATGACTACAATTAGTCATTTCACAACATCATACAAATTCATCAAACATATGACTACCAAGTAGGCATATATACAATAAATGTTCTAGACACGACTCTATATGCATGTGGTACAATTTGGATATTGGAGGTATATTACCGAGTGATCCCCATCGTTGATTATTTGGATACAACCTGAATTAAATTACTGATTCATTCCCCCATCGTCGTGCTTTCCATTGTCGTGATTACAAGACTCGTAAATGCATGGACTACAAGTATAGACTCGACAATGCATAACTCCACAAACTCATCACTATATAATATATATCACTTCATCAACACATCATTGCATCGTCAAGTCAATACATCCATACATCAACAATTCATCATAATCAACATAATCATATTATTCACACCATTGTCTCATCATCAACATAATCATCATCATCAAAACATTTACCACATCAAGGAAGTAATATCACTTCATTTAGTACAATTAGCGTTCGAGACGATTAATCATTTACACTTAGTTAACCAATGTACCATGCATATATCAATCTCCAATTCAACTATTATTCATCAACTAATCATTATCATATAATCAATTACAATAATTCACATACATCCTTACATGTTATCTCTATGTTTATAATCACAGTAGTGCAATCATAACAACATCATTTCACTTGATAAAAACTCTACTTCGTTCTAGTTCATGTTCATGTTCAAGTTCTAGTCAAAGTTTATCTCAAAATCAACATAATCAATTCATCATTAGTTCATAATCAAATCATAAGTTAATCAATATCCATTTTAACCACCAAGTTTATGCAAGAAAATTCTAAGTTAAATCATTCATGCTAAGCTAACTCATTTCATCAAAATCAAGCATTCATCATCATGTGTTAATCAAGTATTCATATCTTTAAATTACACATTATCTTCACATCATTAGATACACATCATATTAGATATCACAACTTCATAAATACATGCTAATTTATTCGCTTTAATGACTTCCTGAAACTCAATAAAATCCGTCTCTCTTCATCACTTTTTCAAAAGAATTCCGTTGTGAAAGAAAAACAAGTTAGAACTCAATAAAATCAATTACAACCATTTTTAGAAATCATAAAATTAGTATACAACCTTAATCCCACCCCTTTTCCTTAAGAAAACAAGTTTCGGAAAAATCGACGTTCTTGGCGTTTTCAAAAGTTTGAGGTATGATTTATCAAACCAAGTTCAAATCAATTCAATTGATGTTTACAGAGGTTTAAAAAGCTTAATTACATTTAATTACATCAAAAGAATCAGTTTGGAAGGGTCCGGATCGACCCTAAAATGACAAAAACATGAGTTGCTGTACTAAGCAACTCGCCATGGCCACCAAATCACTCGCCATGGCGAGCTTAGACAGTCAGCTCTTAGGTAAAACTCCATTTTCACTCCAAAATCCCAATTTTGAATCCCCAATGCCCAAATTTGTTCCCAATGTTTGTCTAAACGTTTATAGACATAAAAAGGCACTCAAATCCATATAAAACTTGAATCAAAACATCATTCTATCACAAATCACCATTTCATCCATTTTTGTAAAACTTTCAAAAAACCACACAAATTCACACCATAACTCTATGATTATGATTACCCAAGGTTTCAATCATCAACAACAACATCAATTAAATGTGAATTCATCAACAATCCATTAACAACAATATCATACTCCACCAATTTTGAGCAAAAACACAAAGTATACACATAGATATAACTTGAGCATGTAATTTCCTTATTAACAACTTAATTATCATCAAATTCACATACCAAAATATTACATCAAAGAATAAGCACGAATTTCACCAATTAAGTCCACAACAATCACTTTTCACAATTAAGCACTTATGGGTTTTGAGTAGAAAATAGATTATACAAAAGATTATGAGAGAATACTAGCCTTACCTCAAATCTTCACAAACCTAGCTTATGCTTCACTTTATCTCCAATCCCTTGAATTTTTACCCTCTTCTTGCTCTCCTAGTTCTTCTTTCTTCAAAAGTCTTTTTCTTTTCCTCTAGCACTTTTCTCTCTACCTCTCTCCAAAACTTATGAAATGAATGTGTAACCCTATTTTCTCTAATGACTAGAGTTTATATAGACTCTACACAATTGGGCTTAACCCTCTTAATGTCTTAATGGGCTCAAAAACTCATTAACCAATTTACAAAGTTTCTAACCTCCCATAGTAAAAGGTTATCGAATAGTTACCGGTTCTTAACTAATTACCACAACACACTAGTAACTTGGTAAAAATAATAATAGTTCCTACTTAAATACCCTTCTAACGCCCAATTCCACTAATCCCAACCAAAATGCACATAGAGACAATTAATCACATACAAGCACACATAAATAAATAATAAAATAAATCTAGCGAAAAACAGGCTGTTACAGGTGGCAGTGTAGGGGTTTCTTGAGGATGCAAACAATGTTGGGATTTCTTAATCTCTCCTTACTGTTTAAACCCACTCTTGGCTTATCAAAATAATATCAGTAGTTTGGATGTAAATGGCATGTTATGCCTTTAATCTTTGGGTGATCTCAATATTTTTGATGTAAATGGCACGTCATGCCTTTAACCTTTTATGATCTCAATATTATGGATTACTATAATATAGATCGATTTGGTTGAAAAGTTTTTATTATTTACGAGTTGTATGTTTGACTACTATAATGACTTCCTTACATTTGACTACTTACTCTTAAAATAGTCTCTATCTTTATCCTAATTCTATCAAAAATGTCCTTATATTTATTCTAAATTCTATAGAATAATTCCCTATAACCATCATAAATATGTATACTTTTAAAAAATTGCCACATCAGCACAAGTGTATGCAATGTTGTCAGCCACATGTCACATAACGGGCCACATCATCATGTTTGACGCCGTTAGTTGACAAATTTTGACGGTAGGACTGAATTGAAAAACATTTGAGAGAAATAAAGACTATTTTTAGATATTAATAGAGTCAATGTATGAAGCCCAGACACTTTAAAATGGACGACGTACCGTATCTTGCACTGTTACCTGCCCGATACTTCCCGATACATATCAGGAGAGTATCAGATGATTAAACTTTATTTTTTTTAAAAATAATTATCCGATACGTTTTCGATACGTCCCGGATACACGAAGGATACGTCTGTGTGGTCCGATACTCATGGATACATGTTTTTTTTTTATATTATATTGATTTCTGTTTTTTCTTTAAAAAAATAAGAAAAAAACATTATATTACTGTAATATAATATATACATTACTAATTACTAGTACTACATCTCCTTTATCGTTGGTACCAGTACGAGTACACCCACACCATACAAATTAGTTTCATCTTCCCCTTTCTAAAAAATTAGGGTTTCCATTTTTTCTTTCAAAGTGGTTGTCGTCCACTCGGTTGGCTACCGTCGAACTAACAATGTTCCTTTTGGTTATAGTATAGTATTGATGGTGCTCTTTTTGGGATATATTGTGTATGTAATTGACTAATCATCACTCTCTTAATCGTCAATATTACTTATAATACAAGCGTATGACTGGTTTCTTGTGTTTGTTAATATATTTGCATATTAAAAAAATGGTTATAATTATATTGTACATTTAATTATATAATGTTTTTATTAACGTATCCCGACCGTATTGTATCTTGATTTTTGAAATTTTTACGTATCGGCGTATCGGTGCCGTATCGTATCCGTATCATATCTTGTATCCGGGCTTCACGTATAGTTCACCAAATAAAAAAAAAAGAGTCAAGGATCTATATAAGAGTAAACTTATAGAGACAAGAATTATTTTGATAATTTACTCAATTATTATTTTTTAAGTCAATACATTCCTCCTAAGAATTTTAAAACCTTCATAATTATTATTTCATGAGCTTTGCTATTTCTAGTAAAGCAATTTGTCCCGAAATTATCTAGAATAACCTATCACCGTTAGATTGACAATTGTCACAATACATGGGTGGATGAAATACAAAGTGAATTGGGCTCCACTTAATTTAACAGGGTCGTGATACAGTTGGGAATTGCTTTCTCGGGACAAATAGTTTTTTCCTTATTTTATATATATCAAATTATTTATTTTGTCAAAAAAAAAAAATCAAAATTTCTTTATTTTAGACGAATATATTGGTCTAAAACATGATTACGAACCTTTGGGCCTTGCCTTTGTTGGATTTTTGTATATAAATACCAATAAGTTTGACAATTGGAAGAAAGGTGTTGCCTTGCCGCATTCATTCATACGGCAATGAAGAAAAGGAAGGAACGGTCATCGACGGGAAAACAGAGTTCTGTTCAGGTTTGTTGAGCCAATATTTTTTTTAGATTGGATGATTCGATTATTTAATTTGTTTAAGAACCCAAATATATTATAGTAATGGTAGATGTGCAATTTTATTCGGTTCATCTTTGCTAATTGTTTTGTTAAAACAAACATATTTGTGATTTCATGTATAGGCAACTAATAAAAAATATTTTCTATTGTGGTTTTAGGTGTCCTATGATATCTGAATTTCGTCGATAGAATTAGTGATTTACCAGATGAGTTATTGCGGCACATACTTTGTTTTCTCCCAACAAATATTGCTTTCACTACATCTTTTCTTTCGAAAAGGTGGACCCAACTATGCTATTTACTCCCTGTACTCCGTTTTGAGGACATTAACGACTACCATCGCTTTTGTCGCATTGTCAACAGTGTCATGCTTTCTCGTGTAACCAATCAACCCCTCAAAATCTTTAGCCTCAACTGTCGCTTTAAGGCACGCAAGCAAAATAGTCCATTTAATATGAAAAAATGGCTAGAAGCCACAAAACGACATTGTATTGAGGAATTTCATCTCAATCTACATTTCCATCACAACTTGAAGCCCGTTGTTTTCATATCCCAAACCTTTGTTGTTCTCAAACTTCAACGGTTAGTTATTGAAAAGGATACTTCGTGTGTTGATCTTCCGTCACTCAAAACCCTGAATTTGGAATATGTTTCTTTTGAAAATTGGAATGATTATATAAATTTTCTTTATGGTCTATCCTAGAAAATTTACAAGTTGAGGATATCAGCGTACGTAGGTTGACGAAACATTATGAAAACAATGTACCAGAAGGAGGGTTTAAATCCTTGACATTGGCTAAATTGGTCAGAGCAAGTATCGAATCAAAGGATGCTCATTTTAATGGTATTGATAATGTCAAATTTCTACAGATAATCAAAGGATATGGGTCTAAAGTGGAGTCTTTCAAATTTATTCCAGTGTTTTCAAACTTAATTCATATTGAACTAGTGTTTTGGTATCACTCAATTCATTCTTGGGATGGTGTTGTAGAACTGTTGAGTAGTAAATTTGTTTGTTTTATTTTTTTTTTTTCCATATATTTTGATAAATTTTCTTTTTTTATCCCTTTGACAGTGGAGGAAGACCCGCTCGTCCAAGGAATGGAAATGCCCAATTTCAAATCTTGAATGTGTTTTGTCTCACTTTAGATCATGTACTATTTTAAACTTTGATGACTCGGCAAATGATCTTTGATTTGCAAAATACATTTTGCAGAACGCCCGTATTTTACAAGACATGAAAATCGGCTTTGTCATTAAGTCCTCAAAGGAAATACTTTTGGAAAAAGGTCAGATTAAAGAAGAATTGTCCTCCTTTCCCAGGTTCTCTCTACGATGTAAACTTTCATTTGAATTTGAGTATATCTACTAGAATTATTAGTGTTTTTCGTTTCTCTATTCTAATATGAAACCATTTAGTTTGATAGTTTGGACAATAAATATAGGTTTATTCTTCTCATACAAATTAGCTGGGATGATTGCGGTCTTTAGTATCGACAAATTCTAAGGTTTACTACCATTGTGGCTCATTAATGGTTTGGTTTGGATCGATGATTTTAATTTTATATTGCTATATCGCATTGAAAGTGAAAATTGTTCTTAGTCCTATTTGTTGTCAGGGCTGTCTGATTGTGCTTGTTGCTCGAATATGTTGGCATTATAAGGAGCTTGTGATATTTCAATGTGCTTCCACTGTTATCATTTCTTTAATAACAATATAAAGATCTAAAGAAAATACAACTCTAATTTTTGAGTTTCTGTTTCAAACTCTCCATCCTTTCTTCATATTTTTCCTCTCTATTTCAATCAATAAAAATAAGTGATTTTCACGTAGATCTAGGTTTTCCTTTCTCGTGATTTCTACGTCTCAAATGTGGCAGTGTGTTGTTCTTCATCTTGTCCATCGTTATTTGATTTCTCGTCGTATTGCATTGTTCATTTAGTTCCTATTGAAAGGTCGGTTATTCATTCAATTATTTGGGTGTCAACTTTGCATATATGGATCAATGTGTATTCCAATTATTTTAATTTATAGTATTATTATTTGTAGATATTTTGTCGTTGTATGCTTTTAACTTGAATGTTGTACACCATCAATAACGAATGAGTTCAATATGATTTTTATTTTTTTTTAAGAAAAAAACATTCACTCATTACTTTTCAAAGTCTCTCTGGTCATAAGAAAGTGGAGAAAAATGTGCGATCTTAATTTAGTTTTCACTCATACCCCCTTCTTAAATTTTCTATCCACACATTCACATTTTTTAAGATTATTTTTTTTCATTTAAAAATTAATTGTGATTCTCTCTTATATAAAAAATAATTGTGTTTGGTTAAGGCACCACTTTTGATGGTACCTATAAGGAAAACTGAAATCTTTTAAAAGATACTAAAAGCGACAACTATACTATTCTAACAAACTAACTTCGTCATTTCATTCTTGATAATGATTATAATGACCGGTCACTTATTTATAACATTGGTATTCTAACAATTTAACCAATGACTCCTCATAATGGATCTCTCTAAATCCTTCTAAAATATGATGACTCACTCTAAAATATCTAATGCAACTATTCTCTTGGGCCTCTATCTTGAATCATTCTTGTTTCTCGATTATCTCTCTTCTCACCTTCTTCTCACAACATAATATATCCTAAATCTCTTTGAAAACGAGAAGTTAGAGTTGAAAAGAGTATTTTAAGAATATTTATACAAAATTAAACACTAAATATCGTACAAAATTTGTACTAAAGAAAAAAAGTCGTGAGTTTAGCTCAGTTGGTAGGAACAAGACATAATATATGTGCAAAGTCAGGGGTTCGAACCTCAATCACCACAAAAAAAAAATTATACAAAAAAGTATTACATAATTAAAGGCTATTCAATTGACCCCACTCTGTTATTAACTCATTTTTTCTCCACCACGAAGATGAAACCATCAACGATTATGATGTCTTACCATGCTTCTTTCGCATTGTCAATACTATCATGCTCTCTCCTAGTGCAACCAACCAACTAACCCCTCAAAATATTTCACCTCAACTTTCGTTATAGATACCACAATCAAAATCGTCCATTTAATGTGACAAAATGGCTAGAAGCCACAAAAAGAGCGTTGTATTGAGGAACTTCACCTCACTTTGTATTACCACACATTCAAGCCTATTATTTTTATCTCCCAAATCCTTGTTGTTCTCAAACATGAAAAGTTTTATGTTGTAAATGATACTTTGTGTGTTGATCTTCCATCTCTCAAAATTAAATCATAAATTTGAAAAAGTGATTTTTTTTTTAAGAATTCCAATGATTATATATAGATTTTCTTTATGCTTCTCCTATCCTATAAGATTTACATGTTAAGGATATCAATATACTTACTGAGATGAAACGTGATGAAAACAATCTACCAGACGAAGTGTTTAAATCCTTAACCCTTGTCTAAATCGATTAAAGCAAGTATCAATTCAATGGATGCTCTGCTTAATGGTATTGATAATGTCAAGTTTCTATGCATATTCATTCAGAGAATATGGGACTAAAGAGACCTCCAAATTATTTTAATATAAAAATTATTTATTTTTAGACCAAATATTAAAATCACTAATACATGGCTCTATCCTTAAAAAAAAAAAAAAATACATGGCTCTAAAACAAGATTCTGATTCTGAACCTTTGGGCTTTGCCCTTGTTGGACCTTTTTTATTAATATAAATACCAACTAGGGTTGAAAATTTGGAGAAAGTTGGTTTTTCTTTTTTGCCTTGCCGCATTCCAACTAGGGTTGAAAAGAATGGAGCGAGCATCAATGGAAAAAGAGAGGCTTCTTTCAACTTCGTCTTCTTCATCAGTTGAGGTTAATTTCTGCATGAATTGTTGCTGTATTACACTCTTGTTAAGTTTATTGCTTCTTCTGCAAATTATCTACGATATAAAACAAAAATTGTTAGTATATAAACATTTTATTTGTATAGAAAAAGAAACGAAGTGAAAAATGAATAATACTTCTGTACAGACGGCAATGAAAAAAGGTCTGTTAGACTCTAGTGTCATCATAGGAGCCACGCAGCAATCAACGGATATTTGATTTGGTTGTAGTACACTAATAGAAGATGAACTTGACTCCATTTTAAAGGAATTATATAATGTGAAAAAATAAGAGTAAACAGAGTTGAAATACAGAATGAATGTATAAATTGAGATTGATATAATTGTTGTTAGTGATGAGGAGATATCTATATATATAGTGGAATGATTATATTTTATTATGAAGCAAGGAAAAGTAATATTAACTAATGTAATAATCGATATATAGCTTGTTATTGGTTAGCTATTATGTTATAATAAATATTAGGCGAAATACCTTATTAAGTCCTTTAAGTTTTACGTTTGTTTCACATAGGTCCTTTAAGTTTCTAAGGTTTTAAATAGGTCCTTTAAGTTTCGAATTTGTTTCGGATAGATCCTTTAAGTTTCGAGTTTGTTTCAGATAGGTCTTTAACTTTGGCACAAACTCTAAACTTAAAGGACCTATCTGAAACCTTATAAACTTAAAGGAACTATCTGAAGGCTTAGAAACTTAAAGGATCTATCTGAAACAAACATGAAACTTAAAGGACCTGGAAAAGTATTTGGCCTAAATATTATGACAATATGATTAAACTTTAATTGAAAATAAAAAAGGAAAAGTCACAATTATGAAAGAATTAAAATAATACATCAAATGCATTAAGTATAGATTACAATATAAAAACATCAAATTACAATGATAGCAGAAAATTATATATAGCTAACTAAAAAGTGAGGTGAAAAACATGAGGACAAGTAGAAAGAGGAGAATAAACCGAAAAGCTACTACAAAAAAAATGGCAGTGTGTAGCACTAAGAATCAAGTAGTGTACTCAATGTGCAATTGAATATATATGTGCATGAGGACAAGTTAAAAAAAATACAGAAGCATGCTTTGAGATTCTGTCCTTTTGATATGATGTATAATTTTGTCATGGACTAACACAACATTTGTGTGGTGGGCAGCACTTATTGTAACTATTACTACTATTGCATGGATTATGTTATCGTACCATTCCAAATATTTAATGATATTTCCAAAACAATAGTGAAATTCGTATATAAATAGAGTTCGATGAAATGTAAGACACATTTATACTTATCAATTCATATTATATAAACACAATATCACAACATGAATGCTGAAGTCATTCCTCTGATTTGGACATTCAAGTTAACTACTAATTGTGTCAATGGAAGAGGGGTTATGGTAAGATTTTGTTTGTTTTCAATTAGTACTTCAGCCGCTAAAGTTTTTGCTTATATAGTATTGTTTTGTATGTGTTTCAGCATTTCCCCAAGAAAGTAGCTAAACAATTGAACAATAATGATGTCAAAAATCTAATTATGATTGACGAAGAAACTGAGAAGATGTATGAATGTGAGATAAAAAAGGATTTGCGAGATCAAAATAAAATTTGTTGTTACACATCCCTTTGTCAATTCGGGAAATAAAATTGAATCTAGAACTTTTACTGTAGAGTTGGATTGGAAAATAGGTGGATTTTGCGGTGATGCTTCATATTGTTGAACCAGGTTCTTTTCCTTTTGTTCTTGTTCATCTTACTTATGTTGGTTATTTTCAATGGTGAAACCAAGGGTTTTGTGTATTTTTAATTTGGGAACATGGTGGATTACAGTGGGAGCTTTATTTTCTATGGGCTTTTTTTATGAAGGTTAAAGAAGGTGTTGTTGATGTGTTTAAGATTTTAGGTTTTTTTTTTAGTCTGCATATGATCAATGAAGGTGATTATAGTATGATGAAGAGAGAAGAGGAAGAAAACTGTAAAAAAAATCAAGTGTTGATGGTTCACTCTTAAATACTATAGACCTGCAATCAAGTGGTTAAAATGACATCAAAAATAACATACATTAAAAAAACTAACGGAAAGGACCAAAATAGTAAACGGAGGAAGACTTATGAGACCAAATTGACACACGTAATAGTTTAGGGATCAAACTGAGAAAATAAAATAAGTTAAGGGACCGGAGGATGTATTAAACCTATAATTTATGGTAGATAACTTTTAATCGTCCAGTATAGACTGAATTGAAAATATGTGTGTGTATAATGCATGTGACATTGTTGTTAAGGAGTACATTAATATATAGATTGAGTACGTTTATTAGTAGCATACATTAGCATATAATATTAAACAATCCCAATATTTTAGTATAAGTTTAAAGAAATCTGACAAAGTATTTAAAATAATAGAAATTTTTTTACGTGTGAATCTAGAAATATTTTTTCTTGATTGTGAAGATATATATAACGTTAAATAATTGATATTTGTTTGAAGTAAATAGCTTATATTTAAAAACAAATCAAATTTCGGGATAAATTTATGAAAGAGTATTTAATTGAATCAAATATTTGTTGTACAAAATTGTTATATGAAAATGGGAGTCTGCAAACATATATTAGTGGAATATGTTGACATGCAGGTGATGTAACATTTTATATATTGTTTAGAGCAAAATGTCAATAAGTTGTATTGTTCAAAGCATATTGGTATTCTTTTTGTAAAGGAAGCATGTGGTTGTACAGTAGATATGTTCCATTCATGTCTATGGCTTCTTGCAATTGAATACGTAATCGAAATTCTGTTGAAAATGATGTTTTAGTATCCAATATGATATATTAATATAAGGTTATAAAATTGAGAAAATGTAAGTTTAGTCCTTAATTAATTTTAATAGGTTTTGTAGTCCATACAAAAAAATTACTTTTAATTTTAGTCCCTGTTACAACAAAGTTTGTTTAGTTATTCTTAAACTCTAAAACTTATGAACGTTTTTTGTAAGACAAGTTAAGAACACTATCAAAGGTTCATTTACCAACATTTAGTTGTTTTTAACACGAAACGAATTAAGTATGAATTAAAGATAAAATTAACAAAATATGGATATATAGAATAATTTGAACAAAGTAGTCAATTATTTATGTTACATCATAATATAACTAAACATCAATAGGAAATACATGACACATATTGTAACAGCCGGATTTCCTCTAGATTTAATTTTAATTGTTTTGTGTGTGATTAATTATGTTTATATGTGATTAATTACCTACGTGTGTATTTTATTATGTTTTCGGTATTAGAAGGGTATTTTGGTCACTTTGTGAGTAAGGGTAAATTAGTGATTATGATGAGGATTATTTTTAGCGTGTCGAGTGAGAACCATTATTTATTAAGTTACTAGTGGGTAGTAGTGATTTATTTTATAACCGGTAAGTGATCGTTATTATTATTTTAACCGTTAGTAGAGAGAAATTTTAGGGGTTGGTTTATTAATGTTGTGAGTCCATTAGGACATTAAGTGGGTTAAGCCCAACTGTGTAGGGGCTATATAAGTATTAGTCATTAAAGAAAATAGGGTTACACAATCATTTTACAATTTTGAGAAGAGGTAGAGAGAGAAAAGGGGAAAGAGGAAGAGAAGAGGGTTGTTGAGAATCTTGAAGAGCCAAGAGGAGCTAAGGATTCTAGAAGCTTGATTGAAGTTTGGGTTAGATTTCAATCATAATCTTTTAGTTTAATTTCTTCTCTAATTATATGCATAAGTGCTTAATTGTAAAAAGTGATTATTGTGATTTTAATTGGTGAAATTTGTGCTTATGTTTGGATGCAATGTTTGGGTGTATGAATTTGAAGATAATTAAGTTGTTAATGTTGAATTTTACATGTTTATGATGTATATACATGTATATTTGTGTTTTACCCATAAATGATGAAGAATGAATTGTTGTTGATGGATTGTTGATGAATTCATGTTTGATTGATGTTGTTGATTTGTGGTGGAATTCATGACTATGAGTTGTAGTTGTTGTTAATTGTTGTTGTTAACTTCAAATCATGGATTGGGTATGAAGTAAGTTGTGAAGAAGTTGTTGTTCTTTCACGAGTTTGAATAAAAATGGGTTGATTATAATTTTGGTGTGAACTTGATAATTTGAAGTGGTGTAAGTGGGTATTACAAGTGCTATGACCCTAGACAATGTTTTGAATTGATTTGGGAGTGTTGTGTTT
>Ga0228710_1005667_pt1 | contig 19298 bp, 13 predicted proteins | sample MedpolnodulmetaG_FD_177995 | JGI IMG/M metagenome (GOLD analysis project Ga0228710, IMG submission 177995) | Root nodule microbial communities from Medicago polymorpha collected in Santa Monica, California, United States - pink nodules | ecosystem: Host-associated > Plants > Roots > Nodule...
CAATAAAACAGTAAATGCAAGAATAACAACAATATTGAATAAATAGCTAGAACCATATATTAAATGATCAAAAGATTACATAATAGCTTGTTTGAATACCTCAAAACCCACAAGGGTAGATGTAGCCACATATGTTTATGATAGCTTTGCAAAGGATGAAGAAAAGATGGAGATTCAATGCCTAGATCCATGATGTCTCAACAAATCTTGGGTTGAATCTACTTCTAACTACCTTGCTTTGTGTTTCTCTCTCAATAAAATACCCTAATCTCTCTCTAAAACCAGAAAAATATCAAAACTATGTAATGTTTTTTTTGGAAAGAGAAGAGAGAGCTATTTATATGGGTCAAATTCGTGCTCGTTCGCTTAAGCGACCATATGCACGCTTAAGCGAACAACTAGAAAATCTTCCACTGGCCAATGAGAAGCTGCCACGTGGGACCTTATCCTCCGAAGATGATGAACTTCGCTTAAGCGTACCACAAAATGTGCTTGTGAGCGAACTTTCCTTTGCTCTCGACATTTTGTACGCTTAAGTGACGATATGCACGCTTAAGCGAACAACTGGTTTCCCATGAGCGTCCTGAAAGCGTCCTTGAAAGCGAACTAGCTGGTTGCTCACTGGTGCTTGCACGCTTAAGCGAACAGACCTTGGTTCAGGAGCTTCTTTCTTGGTCCTTGTTTGTCATTTCCTGCATAAATTGGGTAGAATCAGGCATTTAAGCATAAATGGTATAAATACACTCAAATGGTAGTCTTTCCTTAGATAACTTGCAGAACAAGTCACTAAAATGCCTAGATTAGCACATAAAATATGTTACTTTTGAGCATTTATCATAAACTAAAACCGAAAGTTAGTATATTTATATGGACCAAAAACATATTTGACCCTTGTTAAAAATTCCTTTTCTTCTCTATGTGGTAGGAAAATAGTTCTCATTTGTTTCTTGTGATATTTATGCTTACATTTGAAGCCTAACCGCATGTTTCTACATCTTGACTTGTTCTCAAGAGCAAGTTTATCTCTCTGATTTTTTTATATAGCAAAACAATAAAAGTTTTTTACAAGATAAAGTGTTGGGGTGTTTTTTGATTAGTTTTTCATAGATTTAGTTTATTATTTGAACAATAGATCTGTTTGAATTATTTGCACAACAAATAATTTTTTAAAAGAAAAAACAATTTACCAAGTTGGACGAAGGCACAAGGATGTGCTATAGCCTATATCTATAGGCCAAGCACAATATTGGAAAGATAGCACCATGTGCAATGATCATGGATTCGTGGAAATTAAGTCAAACAAGAGAGAAATTATTGACATTTGGTCTAATACGACAACAATTTTGTCTTTGAATAGCTTTTACTCTTTTTAGTTTTAGCGGAATTTCTATTTTTTTTCCACCCTAATATGAAACAAATCTACCTGTCTAATAACTTAGTATGAGATTTATTTTCACAAATGATTTTCGATTATTATAAAAATTTGTAGACATAATCTATATTATAATATCTTTCAATTTAATAGTTGATTTTGTAATACAATTTTACAGTAAAGAATTATCATCGATGTCATATCGTTTTGAATCATGGTGTAAATTGATTTTATCCTCTATATATAATATAACATTGCTCTACTAATTAATATAAGTAGTTGTTGCTTTCATAGATCAAAACACTAGCAACTCGGTTTACATGTAAAAAAAAACTCGAGCCATATGTTACAAGATTCATAAATCTCACGTCAACTCCTGTCAAAAAGTAAGTCTCACGTCAACTCTATTTATTTATTGTTTCCACATGTTTTTAATCCTAACTAATGTTTGCATAAAAATTTAAATTTATTTAATTTGTATGGCAAGTGTTTTACATTTTTTTAATATGCTAACAAAAATATATTAAAAATCAATGACAACTTCTCTAGTTTAAGGTGTGTTAGAGCCATTAAAAGACATATTTGTTTGTGGCAGGATAAAAGATTCTGACACCAAAAGAGGTGGTCAAAATCGAATAAGACACAATACAATTTTAACCATCAATAAGTCTGTAGTTTAACTCTTTCACACAAAGCCTGAATAAATTCACTCTTTTGTTGAAATATCATTCCATTTATTTCCTTCCAGATAACGCAGAGAACTCCATAAAGTATTAAAAGTCAGATGAGATTTTTTAGAGAATCCACCTAAGCCACCAAATTGCAAAAGGTGATCCGGGATGTTTTCATGAAAAGCTGTCGAGATACCTAACCAACCAGAGACCGCAAACCAAAGTTTGCCAAACACAATGCAGTTAATAAAATCTCTATCTTCCACGGTACCACAATCAGCAGAGCAAAAATTACTAGAAGCTACCAAAATATGACGTCGATCCAAATTATATATCTTTAGTTGGAATCCGGTTCAACATTAACCTCCAAACAAACATGTTAAATTTAAGTGGGATCATATTAAGCCACAAACCATAATTGAACTCCACATTAAAATTGACCTCTATTGAAGTTAAGTTGTCATAAGCACTTTTACATAGTAAATGGTATATATCAAATTCAATAATTTTATTGATAATTATTTTAATTTTAGAATTTAGTTTAAATGAATTGTCAAAACAAAAATCTATATTTATTTTCACACTTATATTTTCATTATCATTTATCTATTTATCCTGTTTATATACATTTAAAATATATATAATACTAAAATGTTAAAACTCATGTAATAATTTTTATTTTTTATGAAAGGTTGCAACTTACATATTTTAATATTAAGTAAAAAAAATAAAAAATACAAAATCAACACCGTATGTTGATATGGTTTCCGAATTTTATAATGTTTTTTTTTCTTTCATCTTGATTTTTATAATGTCTTTGTTATTTTTCTCGTTTTATTTGACTGTTATTATTTTTACTAGCTTACAGATGTGCATTATTATGTTTGTCTTTTCGTTTTTTTGGTAAAAAACGATAAAATGAGAAAAAATTAGTAAGTAAAAGTCATCTATATATATGACCTAACTTAGAAGACTAGCTACTCATAGTCATGATAGCTAAACCTAAACAATTGTATATGTAAAGAAATACATGAATAAAGAGAGTATTTTACAAATGTTACCGGATCATAACCTTCTAAATCATGATTTCACTATGTTCTGATTGTTAGAGAGTGAATATTTTACAAAAGAGTGAGGTAGCGACCAAGAAGAGGCGGAAAGTTTGAACGATCTTTGAGGAACCAACTTCAACGATCAATATCTTCTCATTAAGTACCGTAAGGATACCATGTGTAACTAACTCTATCTTGTTGATGGGATTCAAATATAATTAATATAAATATTGCACATCGCCAACTTTAATTCTTAACTTAAAACAACAAACTTGGTTGAACCACATTGATATCGCTTGAATCCCCATGGATGGATTGGATACAATAACTCTGAATACTTATTGATAAGTCTGAATACTTATTCTTAACGTGTAAACACTACAACCATTTTTTTCACCTTCACGTACACATGCATATTTGATGAATGTTATTCGGTACATCATCATCTTGATATAATATACTTATGATTCATCCTTGATTTTAAAATGTAGATCCAATGGAACTAACCATCCCGATGATTTTTGAATTTTTTATTTGAAGATATAATATGGTTACAGTGAGACTACTTGCTTTGATGCCTTGTACAAGATATATTCATTGTATCCTTTCTTATAAAAGATATCGTATTGTTGTAAATCAACTAAGTGTAGGAATATATCCTCTCTAAGAGAGTAATAAATTTGATTGATAATCGTGATTATTTGTAAATCGTATCATTTGTTCGTAACATGAACAAAATGTGAAATGTAAAGAAAAATACAAAAAGTCTTCAGAGGAGTGGAGAATACACTTTAAAAAATGTTAAAGATTTCTCTATTTTCTTCTATATTTTTCATCCTCTAAAGTCATCACTCCCTTCCTCTCTAAACTAGCAAACAAAACCTAAGTGAAATGCTTAATTTAAGTGTAAACTAGGCACGCCTAACATGATGGAGCCTTATCCATAATTTTCAACATCAAGAATTCTTTTTCCTTCAAAAAACACATCCACAATTTTTTTTATTATATTGGGGATTAGCATCATTTAAGAAACCGACTCTATCATTCATCTTTATTGAATCTAGTATGAAATCATTTATTTATTTTTTTAATCTGAAAAGGAAAAATCGACCAATGAAATCGTTGAATTTATAAGTGCAAAATGTGTCGTTTTTATATGATGTCTGCAGGGTACAAACAAAAATCATGTAACATCTACGTATACACTAAGGTCAGCTTTCTCTAATTAATTTTCGGTGTTGTATAGTTAGCCAGCAATATATCTTCGGTGGATATAGTTGAACCAATCATAACAGTTGTTTAGACCGTAGCATGTTCCAATATGAATTGAATTGAAGCACTTTTGAAAATATATATCTTTATCTTTAACTTTATTCATTACAGATAAAATGACTAAGTTTATGCTTCTATACGAAATGTGTGAAAAGCAATTGCTTATTTTGACTTTTTTATTTAAAAAATAATTATTATTTTTCATGCAACTTTAAAGAATTTATTTTGAATTAGTGTTAATTAAAATGAGACTAATGTTTCTTTTTATAACCGTGACTCAACTCCTTAAAATTACAATGTTGAATTAATTTAATGGACACATTAAATATTAAATTCTAAGCTATATGAAACTCAAGTTAGCAGCAAACATTTTTCTAAGATTAATATGATGATTCTAAGCTATATCGATTTTGTGACCATTCTAAACCGCTCACTATATACTACATTTTTTGTCACTAAATATATACTTTTTTAATATGATGACTGTCATATGAAACACAACATTTAAAATTTTAGCTTTGCAAATATTATTAATTATTTGGAAGTACATAAAATTATTATTTACTAAAAAAATGAAAAAGTCACATCCAACTAACTTGTTTGCATGCTCAAAATTATTTGACAGCCACCTAATTAATTAATTTCTTTTTCGTGATTCCTGTATAGTTGATCTGCCACTTTTGCTCGTTCTTATCGAAAGTAAAACTAGCTATAGGTAATTAAATATTTAAGGTAATTAAATTAAACCATAGTTGTTACAATTTATTGCTAACACAGTATTTGGTTTTTTTGTCTCTTGCTAATGTATCTATCATGATCATTTGTGTTTTCGTCCACACTATCGTTTTTCCAAATTGTCTACATTTGATTTACCTATATATACACTTCAAATTCAATAATTCAAATTCATTCTCCTACCAACTATCACATCCTAAAGTTTGATTGATATTTTTCTTTGCATAATGGAACACGAGAAAGAGGAGCAGTTACAAGAACCAGTTAGTCCTATTGGACAATACTTCAATAGCTCATCCCTATGTTTATATATTATTGCAGTTTTAGAATTTGAAGTTTCCATTGATGATTTACAAGCTTTTGCTCTTCTTAGAGATGTTTTCCTTCCCATTAGTCCTCGTTTCTCTTCCATCATGGTTAGTTTCTCTCTCTAATTTCCATTTAATATTATATATATAAAGGACATTAATCATTTCTTATTGATATGTTTATATTATATAGCATATGTTTTGCATTGATATGTGTTTTCTTTTGTTTTCGATAAGCCTAATACAGTAAAACTAACACACACTATCACGTAATTACAACTCGGTGTTAAAAGATTGTAGAAATATTTGATATAGTGAAGAATGGTTTCAACCTTGTAATTCCCACTTCAATATATCATGGCATGGTTTCGAACTTATAATTCCCACTTCTTGATATTTAATGTGAGTTTCAACGAAAAAAACTTGTATGCGCGAGCACACTAAGTGCTCCAAGTTATATGAGTTATACTTACAAGAATCATGTAATTTATCGACAAGTTATAAAAATTTCAGAGAAAAGTTATTAATGAAAAAAATGTCAATAATTCGCTCATTTCAAACATTTATATATGAAATTGGATACGTATTTAAATATTTTGCTGTTTCTATATTTTTGTCACTTTCAATTTTCTTAGTAGTTTTTTTTAGGAAATTTTCATTTTTTTTAGGAAAGGAGGAAATTTTGTCGGTTGTTGTATTTTTATTGCATCCATTTTCTAATACTGAACTCAGCGTCCAAATCGGCGAGATCTTGGAGTCATTGTCCATAATGCTTTAAACCACTTGAATGAGAAGAAAATGAAATCTAAATATTGCTCAAACCGAACCATAAACCGTTTTGGTTCACACTTCAAACAGTTGAAATGTCCGATTCGGTTTAGTTTTTTAAATCTCAATCACATCTTATTTTACTTGGTAGAATATATTAAATCCCATCATTTATATGTTTTTTTTCCTTGACTAACATTGTTCAAATATGTGTGAACAGGTACAAGATAAAAATGAGGAAAAAAGATGGAAGCAAGTTGATGTGAACTTGAAAGACCATGTGAAAAAACCAATATTTCCAAAAGGAAAAAAAGTGGAATTTTATGACAAATCTTTTCATGATTATTTATCAACCATAGCAATTGAGCCATTACCTCAAGGGAAACCATTATGGGAAGTTCACATAGTAAACTACCCTACAAAAAATTCATTAGGCACAATAATATTCAAACTTCACCATGCACTTGGAGATGGTTATTCTCTAATGGGTGCACTTCTCTCTTGTCTACAACGTGCTGATGATCCATCTCTTCCTTTGTCATTTCCTTCTCTTAAACCATCAAAATTAGAACCTTCTAATAAAAGTTTTTGGAGAAAATTTTCTTGGACTATGTCCTCAGTTTTTAATACTGCCTCTGATTTTGGATGGAGTGTATTGAAGAGTAGCATGATTGTTGACGATAAAACACCTATAAGATCTGGAGATGAAGGAGCTGATTTTCAACCAATTTCTATATCAAACATTGCATTCTCCATTGATCATATCAAAGACATCAAATCCAAGCTTGGAGTGGTATGATATCCCCTCTTTTCCTTTTGATTTGCCACTTTTTATATATATTTTTTCTTCCTTATTTACTTGTTTTTAAAATTTAGTGCAACATTTGTTATTATTTTATCAATAATACTCTTAAGTTCGATTATCTCTGATGTCAATTTGGGTGAGTTAGTTTAGCTTCTTCAAGAAAAAAATAGTTAAAAATATTATATGAATAAACAAATAATTTTATTAAAAATAAAATAAAAAAGCAATTAATTTTCTATATGTATAAATAACCCTTAAAACGAAAACTAAAAAAAGAACAAAAAGAATAATATTTTTAGTTAATGAAATTTTGTTTTTGGTTTTTCATCTTATCAATCAACTATAAGTATGTCTTTTCTTTTTGTCAAGACACGTGTGGACATAGGTAAGAAACAATGAGACTTATTTTTTGGGGGTTGTGGGGTAGGGTCAACTACACACACCCCTCTTACTAGGATATGTCTAAACTAGGACACATACATACATTTTGGGGTGTCTACGTTATAGACAATATGGATTTTAAGGTTAATATTTTAAATTAAAAAAAAAGACCGTGTTGAAATCTACACCATTCAATCTTTTGGTTAGTAAGGTCCAATTGATACCCTTACATGAAAAAACTAAGTGGTATTCTTAAGTTTTTTTTGTTTTTTTTTTGTCGAACCCCAAACATTGCATATATTATTCAGTTACATCATATATATTAACTTATTTTCCTTACATGATATTCTATCTAATTAATTGCAGACTATGAACGATGTTGTGACTGGAATTGTGTTCTATGGGACAAGGCTATACATGCAAGAAATGGATTCAAAATCAAAGACATCAAATTCAACAGCATTGGTATTACTAAATACAAGAAATGTTGAAGGTTACCAATCAATTGATGACATGCTCAATACTAAAAAATCAAAGGGTCCTTGGGGGAATAAACTTTCCTTCTTGCATGTACCAATACCAAAATTGAATGAGAACAGAATTTCAAACCCTCTAGAATTTATTTATGATACACATGACATAATCAATAGGAAAAAACAATCATTAGCTGTGGCACTTACTGGGACACTTTTGGACATTGAAGGCAAGCTCAGAGGACAAGAGGTTAGACACATAAATTTTCCAAATTGCATTTGATAATCACATATTTTTTTTAATTAAGTGCGTAAATTCATTTATGAAAAACGAAAAACAGAATATTGAAGGGACATAAAGCTAGCCAAATTCATTTGATAATCACATGTATATTATTACTTTTTTTTTTTCCACAAGCAATTGTGGTCACCTCTTTAAAATCTCATATTTTGGTGCTTCACTCCGAATTTTAGATAATTAGTGATGTGACAAGTTTTTATTTTATTGATGTGGCATTAAACTTTCATACATAATTTTAAACCACATCAATAAAAGCTTGTAATGTCATCACTTTTCGATTCTTGATTGAGAAACCCGAGTGAAGGGACAAAAATATGGATTTTAAAAATTAGGAAGAATTTTGCGAGCGAGTAAAACAAATGATCAAAACTGTAATTAAATATTTTTTTTTAGAATCCTACAATCCAATTACAAAGATTGTTGAAGCTAGTTATTGTTGTTGTATGCAGGCAGTAGCTCAACATATTAGGAGGACAATAACAATGTCAAGTACAGTAGTTACCAATTTGGTTGGACCAGTTCAACAAATGTCTTTGGCTAATCATCCTGTGAAAGGCTTGTACTTCACATTGGCTGGTGGTCCTGAGGTATCATGAATTGTTATATTCTTCCATTTTCATTTAATCATTCTACATAAGATTTATTTATTTTTTGTATAAACGTAGTATCTCTGCGCGTAACTTCTTTGACTTATCTCTACATGTAGCTCTGCGCGTAACTTCTTTGACTAATCACAAAACTTTTCTTTGAAGTTGAATTGTAGGAATATATATACCACTATAAGTTGAGTTTGAACTTTCTTGTTATCTCTATATTCATGCATTGATTAATTTTATGTTTTACAGAGTCTTGTCATTTCAATAATGAGCTACATGGGAGTGCTAAGAGTTACCTTCAAAACAGAAAAAGACTTCATAGATGAACAAAGATTGAAGTCATGTATGCAAAGTGCATTTGAGATGATATACCAATCAGCCATGAAAGTTTCTCATGAAACCAATTAATATTCTCACCAAACCAAAATGTTTAAAGTGTTGTATATCATTTGGATAATTGGAATTGCTTTTTACTATTTGATTTTTTAAAATTATCTTTATCGTTATAGTAAGGATTTATAAAGGCTTGATTGTTTGATTAATTTGTTATGTGTCTTATCTATTCTTCGAAATTTACTAAAACAAGCCTTGTCAACTATTATATTTTTTCCATTTTGTTGTGTACATTTACGAAAGTTAGTTTGGTTGATAAGTTAAAAAACACCATGTGAGTATTCCGAAACACAAAGAAGACACAATTGCTCCGAAAATTCATCTAACTAACTAGGTGATAGAAACAACATACTCAAATTTCAATCGAAACGGATAACATTTTCCGAACACTTTTATCACAAGAACCCAAATCTTTTTCTCTTTGGTCACTCTTTGTGTGCACAACACTGCACTTCCTTTTTCAATGCTACTCTACTGTAGCCCTCCCTCAATTTTCTTCTATATGCTGGCATCAAAAATCTGTTTTCGCACGCTGCACTTTCAGAATTCAAAAGGGCGCGTAAGAAAATAGTAGATTGAAAAAAGAAACCGTCTTTATATATTATCACACACATATGACACATGGGGTCAAAACCCATCACACACATGAGTCAAAGGCAAACAACATATGAGCCCAATTGAGGACCGGAGGGACCACCCAAAATTAAAATTTTGAAACATAACTTGTATAAATTCAAGACCATGTACTCTAATCAAATCAATCAATACAATTTGATCCTCATTTACTAATCGTAGGATGATATTCTATAGATTGGTAATAGTGTATGAGAAGAAATATATCGCCATATATTATTGTTGGACATTAGATATATCTTCAATTTAAAATGTAGTTGTTGCCTATGAAAAGAAATGTTCCCCGATTAGTTCCCCGGTTTGTAATAAAAAAAAGTGTATGTTCAATAATAAGTTATCTATGAATCTTCATTTAACATTTATCATTATTGATGACAGTCAGTCATATACTATTTTCAGAGTTACTTTTAATTAAGTTTTTGGTCTATTTTGATTAGTTTAGTATTTAATTTATAATCGTCATTTGTCGTTTTTGATTTATTGAGTCAAGTAGTGCATTGTTGTTATTAGTACTATTATTGTTATTATTAGTGTAAATTGTCACACGGAGGAGAATGCAGCATGCATGGCTTATGAGTGACCCATTAGGAGAATTATGTGTGGTTGGATTAAAAATATAAAAGCAAAGGATGGTTAATATAAGAAACTAGGGGGCGCTGGAATTAATGGAAGGAATTGGGCTATGCAAGTCTGATGCTTCCAAGGAAAAGGTCCACACTAGGCAAATATAAGGAGGGTGTATTGAATTAAGATTTTAAGGGATTTTAAAAAACTTTTTTATCATCAAAAAGTTTCGTGGTATTTAATCAAGACTCCTTGTCATTTAAAAAAGGGTTAATTAAGTTTTTAGTCCCTATAAATATTCACAGTTTTGTTTTTGGTCCCTATAAAATAAAATCACACTTTTTAGTCCCTGTGACATTTTCCTTAAGCATTTTAGGGACTAAAAGTGCTGATGGAAAATTTTGACAGGGACTAAAAGTGCTGATGGAAAATTTTATAGGGACTAAAAATGCTGATGGAAAATTTTGTAGGACTAAAAAGTGTGATTTTATTTTGTAGGAACTAAAAACAAAACTGTGAATATTTATAGGGACTAAAAACTTAATTAACCCTTTAAAAAAAGTCATGTGGTATTCAATCAAGATTCTTCATCACTTAAAAAAAGTCTTGTGGTATTCAAAATCATTCAAATTTCTAAAGATTGTTTAATAAATTGAATTTTGATGGATTTTGTGGGATTTTCTAGTGAAATTTTAACATGAAAAAGTCTATCATAAAAACGTGAGATTTCTTAAGATTGTTTTTCTTTTAAGATTTTTTTTATCTCTCTCCTCTATTCATCTCTCTCTCTCTCCCCTCCCTCCCTCCCTCCCTCCCTCTCTCTTCTCTCTCTCCCTCCCTCCCTCTCCCCCTCTCCCCCTATCTCTCTCTCTATCTCTCCCTCCTTTCTCTAATGTTCTAGTATAAAAAAGAAAAGAGTCGGTATTGAGAATATTGTAAAAGAGAGTGTGTTATAATCATTTCTTTCCAATGAATCCTTAAAATTCATAAAAGCTTTTGAAATCTTATAAACTCCATAAAATCTTTTCAAATCCTTTAAAATCTTATGATGTAAATCCGTTGAAATCCATTAAAATCATGCAAAGTCTTTTAAAATTCTTAAGACTTTTTCAAACAAAATTTGTTCTTTAAAATCCTAATTCAATACACCTCCTTAAAAGAATGAAAGGAAACTACGTTACAGGAACATATAAAAAGGAGCCGGCACGCAGAATATTGTAAACGTTTGGAAGGGGAAAATAGGTCATCACGCAACAAGAGATAGAAAGGAAGAAGGCGGAAGCACATGCAAATTGGAAAACAACAGCAGCATCAATTGAGAAGAAACTGAGAGCAACGTCGGCAATAACGAATTTCTATCGGTTTATTTTCTTTACTATGTTGTTTATTTATTTGATCATGTTTAGCTAAATTTTCTGTTGATCAGGTCTGAGATGATTTTAATTTAAGCTGTTTGAACCATGTGATTGTATAAACTCTTTTCAATACAATTATAATCCTAATTTTATTCAGAATTGTTTGCTTTTAATGCTTTTTGTATATTGACCACATATAAACCGAGTTCAAATATCAATTGACTACTGACTCTAGCTACTGAATTGGATCTAGTAATTCTAATTAATCTAACCATTCAGTCTAGGGATAGATGATTGTTAGGTTATGACATAAAAATTAACGTTCATAAAGCCTTCAACGGTTACGGACTCACCTAAGGGATTAGGGTGTTGTAACTTCAGAAGAGTGTTCTGAGTCAATGATTGATCAAAAGTATTTTGTTAATTTGTCGTGAGACTAGGAGAATAGTTGTAGAGACTAGGTGCAATTTAACAAACAACAATAATTAATTGATTCGAAAGATATCATTTTAATCTCTCATATTTTCTAACACAATTTATTTTTATTTTTATTTTTAGTTCAATTCAAATATATTCTCTAAATACCCCTATTTCTTAAATTTTTATTATAATTAAATTGCCGAGTTGAAATTGAAACAATCCCTTTGGAGACGAATTTTTTTTATTACTTCAATGCATTTTTAGTACATTTGTTAAAAGTATATCAATTGTTGTACATCAAACACACTATTGCATAATGAAGAGATTAGTGATGATAAGTCTAGTTCTAGAGATAACTTGCTCCCCAAGTTATCTAGTTAGTTACACTTAACTAACTATATTAGTGAATAATGTTAGTTTACAGTTAGTATATGATAGTTATAGTAGCATCTCATATCTTCTATATAAGTTGTAACAACACTTCATTCACACTCAATGAGAATATTCATTCATTTTAATTCCTTTATAATATGGTATCAGAGACTCTCTCTCCTTGAGGAGTTTGTTACGATCCGGTTGTAACCGTTTTCCGCCATTGTTACTTCTTCTTCAAGCTTCGAATTGAAGCTTTTTCTTTCCTTTCTTTACTGAAGATTCATTATCTTCATGTCCTTCCTTGTTTTTGCTTCGAATTATGCTTCTTTTTTCTCAATTCGTTCGCTTTTTCTCTCTTCTTCTTCACACTCTGTTTTCATGGCTCGTGGTAATCCTTCACCTCCTTCAAACTCCGATTCAGATTCTCCTTACTATATTCATCCTAGTGATGGACCTAGCTCTTTGGTGATCACTCCTAAGCTCAATGGTTCGAATTATCTTGCGTGGCAACGTTCCATGCAACGAGCTATGGGCGCGAAGAACAAGCTTGTCTTCATTGATGGTTCAATTCTTGTTCCTGACATTGATGACCTTAATCGTCCAACTTGGGAACGATGTAACCACCTAATTCATTCTTGGCTTGTGAATTCTGTTACTGAATCTATTGCTCAAACAATAGTTTTTCATGATACTGCTTTATCTGCTTGGGATGATTTGAAGGAGCGTTTTTCCAAGGTTGATCGTGTTCGTATCCTTTCTCTACGATCCACCATCAACAACCTTAAACAAGGTACTCACTCTGTATTGGATTACTTCATTGAACTTCGCACATTGTGGGATGAGTTGAATTCACATAGACCAATTCCCCATTGCACTTGTGTTCATCCATGTAGATGTGATTCTATACGTCTTGCCAAGTATTATAGAACTGAAGATCAAATTCTTCAATTTCTCACTGGTTTGAATGATACTTTCTCTGTTGTGAAGACTCAGATTCTTCTTATGGATCCTTTACCCCCCATAAACAAGGTTTATTCTTTGGTAGTTCAAGAAGAAAGCCAAAATGTTGTGTTTTCCACACCCCCTGTTATTGATGAATCTAGCATCTCTGTTAATGCTTATGATGTGAAGAAGTTCTACAATCGTGGTAAAGGTGCCTCTGGTTCTTCAACTGGCAAGAACAAAGAAAGATTTTGTACCTTTTGTAACCGGTACAATCATACCGTTGAGTTCTGTTATCAGAAACATGGCCACCCTAATTTCAACAAGGGGAATTCATCTGTTAATAATGTTAGTTCTGATGCTTCTGATACAAGTAACTCCACTGGTTCCAATGATGTGGTAACAACAGATTCCAAGTTTAGTTTGACTCAGGAGAAGTATGATCACCTTGTGGCTTTGCTTCAACAGGCTAACTTGCTTTCTTCAGCTTCCCCACCAACTGGTCCTGTATCTAATCATGTTCATACCTCTCTTCCTTCTGCTCCTGACTCTCATCAAACAGGTATTTCTAGTGTTGTCTCTTGTGCCATTGATTCTGTTCCTCATCATTGGATACTTGACTCAGGTGCTAATAATCATATATGCTCATCTTCATCTTGTTTTACCTCATTTTACAAAATTAAGCCTACAAATGTTAATTTACCCAACAAAACTATTGTTTTAGTCCAATATGCTGGCAATGTATCCTTTTCTCCAACTTTATACTTGAACAATGTCTTGTATTGTCCTACTTTCAATCTTAATCTCATTTCAGTTTCCAAAATGTGTGATTCTTTATCATGTTTTGTGAATTTTTCTCCTCATGGTTGCACTATTCAGGATTTGAGTACCAAGAGGATGATTGGTTTGGGTGAGAATCTGAATGGCTTATACAGATTGGTGGTGTCTGCTGATTCTTTCAAGTCAGGTTTCAAAGGCTCTGTGCTTTTTGATTTACATTCTAGAGAAATATTCATCTCTAGAAATGTCATTTTTCATGATCATATTTTACCTTATCCCTCTTCTTCTAAGAAGAATTTGGAATATTTTCCATCTTCTTCACCTCAATCTTCTGATTCTTCCATTGTTTCACCTGATACTCCTTCTCCTTCTTTTGTTGACATTCCAATTGAGTCTTCATCTTCTAAGTCCCCACCACAATTGTCCCCAAGACACAGGCATCCACCACCACATCTCAAAGATTACATCTGCCAATCATCATCCTCATCTTCTAATAATACACATATTGTTTCTTATCCTATTTCACATTATCTGTCTTATAATAAATTGTCTAATGATCACCTTCATTTTGCCTTGTCTCTCACTACTCATACTGAGCCCAAATCCTATGCTGAGGCTAGCAAGTTTGATTGTTGGAATAAAGCCATGGAAACTGAACTCACTGCTCTTGAACAAACTGGTACTTGGAAGCTTGTTGATTTACCTCCAAACATCAAACCAATAGGCTGCAGATGGGTTTACAAGATTAAACATCATGCAGATGGTTCCATAGAAAGATTTAAAGCACGTTTAGTTGCTAAAGGGTATAATCAAATTGAAGGTTTGGATTATATCGATACATATTCCCCTGTAGCAAAGCTTACAAATGTCAGACTCATTATAGCTTTGGCATCTATTCATCATTGGTTTATTCACCAACTTGATGTAAATAATGCTTTTCTTCATGGTGAGTTGCAAGAAAATGTGTACATGCAGCTTCCCCCAGGTGTCAAATCCTCCAAACCAAATCAGGTGTGTAAACTGATTAAATCTCTCTATGGATTGAAGCAGGCAAGCAGAAAGTGGTATGAGAAATTAACTTCATTACTTCTGGCTCAAGGTTTCAAGCAAGCTCATTCAGATCATTCCTTGTTCATCAAATCCTCCTCTTCATCATTCACAATACTCCTTGTGTATGTGGATGATATCATCCTTGCAGGCAATTCACTTGATGAATTTCAGAACATTAAAACCATTCTTCATAACTCATTCAAAATTAAAGATCTTGGCCAGTTAAAATATTTTCTTGGTTTAGAAGTAGCTCATTCTAAACAAGGAATCTCATTGTGCCAAAGGAAGTATTGCTTGGATCTGCTTGCTAACTCAGGTTTCACAAACTCCAAACCTGTCTCCACACCTTCAAATCCTTCTATCAAACTGCATAATGATTCAAGTCCTCTGTATGAATATATCTCTTCTTATAGAAGATTAATTGGTAGACTACTATATCTGAATACAACAAGACCTGATATTACTTTTGTTACACAACAACTGAGCCAATTTCTCACTAAACCCACACAAACTCACTACACTGCTGCTATGAGAGTACTCAGGTACCTCAAAAGTTGTTCAGGCAAAGGCTTATTTTTTCCACGAGATTCCACTCTTCAACTTTTGGGATTCTCAGATGCTGATTGGGCTGGCTGTTTGGATTCCAGGAGATCCATTTCAGGTCAATGCTTCTTCTTGGGCAAGTCCCTTATCTCTTGGCGCACTAAGAAACAATTGACTGTATCCAGATCTTCTTCAGAGGCAGAGTATAGAGCACTTGCAGCTGCTACATGTGAACTGCAATGGCTTCTCTATCTCATTCAGGATTTACAGCTCACTTGTATTAAGCCACCTGTTATCTACTGTGACAACCAGAGTGCCCTTCATATTACAGCCAATCCTGTTTTCCATGAGAGAACCAAGCATTTGGAGATTGACTGCCACTTGGTTCGTGAAAAGCTTCAAGCTGGTGTGATGAAACTGCTTCCTATTACTTCTCAGGCTCAGATTGCAGATTTCTTCACAAAATCAATACTACCTCAACCCTTTAATGTTTTACTATCCAAGTTGGGCTTGGTAGATATCTACCAACCTCCACCTTGTGGGAGGCTATTGCATAATGAAGAGATTGGTGATGATAAGTCTAGTTCTAGAGATTACTTGCTCCCCAAGTTATCTAGTTAGTTACACTTAACTAACTGTATTAGTGAATAATGTTAGTTTACAGTTAGTATATGATAGTTATAGTAGCATCTCATATCTTCTATATAAGTTGTAACAACACTTCATTCACACTCAATGAGAATATTCATTCATTTTAATTCCTTCATAATACACACCTTCAATCGAATGTGTTTTTCTAGCATAAGTTATCTATGAATCTTGATTTAACATCCCTTATTGGGATTTCATCAAAAGATTTGGCTAATGGGTGCTTTCCGTGCTGGAGAATGAACACGTGCAAAGGCATTGCAACATTGCATTGATGGCTGCCATTAGTCTTGGATCTAAAATCTTTAAGGATAATGTTTCTAGTGTTGTTGAAAATCATATTGATGAAACAAGTTTTTTTTATCAAAGTACTAAAATATAAAAGATAGGAGATGGCGCTGAACCAATACAACACAGTCTGTTGTATTGGGAAAGAGTCACACAGGGATAACATGTGGAAAAAAAAATCTTGATCTATCCATATTAAGGAAAGCTCCTAAGACAAGAGGTGGCTAAGTCCACCATTGATAAAACAAGTTCTCCCCAATATTTACCCTTATAATTACAAGTAAGATAAAAAGACACCATTTTAATTAAAGACTAGCAACCCTATTAGAAATATGTAAATTTATGTTTATGTGATTTTCAATATCTTTTCTGTTTCAACCTAAGAAAATATAAATGAGCAGTGGCGGTTTCACCACCCGGCGACCTCGGGCATGCGCCTGGACTTCGGCCCAAATTTTTTGTAATTTCTTATGTAAATTTCTCTGAATTTCTTATATAAATCCCTATAAATTGGGCAATTTCTTTAGATTTTTTGCTTATTTTTTTGCAATTTCTTATGTAAACATCTGTAAATGTGTTGCAAATTTTTTTTGCCCAGGCTTTGCAACAATCCTGGCTCCGCCACTGTAAATGAGCATTGCTGTATATCCCGAAGGATATTATAGTGAGAGTGTCCCGACAAACATTCCAGCCAATGAGGAGTATATTAATAGTTTTCGTAATTTAGATGTTGATTTTGTTACTGTTGAAGGTGAAACAAAAATTATGGCACCGAATTCGTCGCAGATTGCTTATGTGGATGAACTGAAGCTGATGATTTTGTAGGAATGAATTTGTTTTTATTCCATGCTTTGTAGTGATAATCGGATGAAGAAATTGAAGCTTCCGTTGGCTAAAATTGGATTTGCATTATAGGAATTCATATGGTTATTGAGCTTCGATGCAGTTTTATCTGGCATTTCAAGCACTTTATTTGAACAATGTTGATAAACTTAAATTTGTATGCAACAAGCTATTAAGGTTTAAAGAGAAAATCATTTTCTTTTGTTGTTAATTTTTTTTCTTCTACGGAGATGATATTAATTTTCTGGATTCAAAGTTTTTTTTTATGAACTGGTTCAAAATTGAAAGTTTTCTTTTTGCTGGAGTGGAGTTAGCAACGGATGATGAAGACATGGTTAGCATAAATAGTGGATATGGATAGAAGAATTGAGGAAGACATGAGATGAAGATGAAGACGGCAGAAGAGAGATAAGAAGATGAAGATTTTGTTGATCTCAAATGTTTTTGGATTCGATCCTTTGTCAATTTTTATTTTTTTTGGGTTTTTGTCTCTTAGTTATTGAATCATCATCTCCTTTGCCACGTTACATGATACCGCGACAGTCTCTATTTGCCATATATGCATTTTTTTAACAGACATTGACGCAATGATCAAAACCAAAAACATTTTATCTATTAGGAACTAAAAAATCTCTCTAAATTACAGGGACTAGCTACGTAATTAAACCAAAGATTTTTTAGATTCATGCATCACTGTAAAAGACACCAAAGTTGACCCGTTGGGGAAGAAACACTCGCACACCAAAGGAAGCTGATGAACAAGACTTCATTCCGTCAAGAGACGACTTGGGAGACACATGCATACTTAACCTTTTCATTTGGATTATGCACATGCAATAGTAGCAAAACTTTGATATTATAGGCATTAATTTCGTTGGCGTAGCTTCATATGTTTATTTCTTTGATGTATGTGCTTATGGTTTTGGTTAATTTTCAGGACTTGGATGACATGAACATTCAAATAATGAGGAACACTCTTTACAAGGCATACCTTGAAGAGTTTTATAGATTTTGTTAGGTGAAGTGTCCAACTCTCTTTTTTGTCAGCTATTTATTTGCACTCCCTTTTGATTTTCCCCTGACTTTCATCAACTTCGATGTTATTCACAAACAGAAACTTGGTGGTGCTACTGCTGAGATAATGTCTGATCTTCTAGCTTTTGAGGCCGATAGAAGGGCTGTGAATATTACCATAAACAGGTAAATCACTAAGAAGGTTTTGTACAATCTTTTTGTTTATCTGGATCCTGCATAACTAACATCCATGGTTTCCACGTTGTCCAGCATTGGAACTGAGCTTACCAGAGATGACCGTAGGAAGTTGTACTCTAACTTCGGTTTGTTGTAAGCTCTAATCCTTCAGTTAAATATTTTTAAAAAAAAGAAAAAGAACTGAGCTTACCACATGCAACTATATTATTTCTCTTATCCCTGGTTTAAGTGCCGTTGCATGACCTTAAACCTGTACCGCCAGGAGACTGCCTTACTTGTAGATGATTCTTGTTTTACGGATCTCTTTGAGACTTTCATTTCATTTTTTTTGAGCACTTTCATTGTTACTTCATTTGTAATTTTAGTTGCTTTTGGGTACCAATTTCTTGTGGGTATCGGCCCTGAAATATTTGAGATTCATCATTGTTGTCTATAACATCCACTGATTTCTAGTTGATTTCTTTTAGTATTGCTTTTTTAGCCTTAATTCTTTTACATGGTTGCTCGCGTAGGTTCGT
>Ga0228710_1005671_pt1 | contig 19284 bp, 17 predicted proteins | sample MedpolnodulmetaG_FD_177995 | JGI IMG/M metagenome (GOLD analysis project Ga0228710, IMG submission 177995) | Root nodule microbial communities from Medicago polymorpha collected in Santa Monica, California, United States - pink nodules | ecosystem: Host-associated > Plants > Roots > Nodule...
CAAATCTTGGGTTGAATCTACTCCTAACTACCTTGCTTTGTGTTTCTCTCTCAAGAAAATACCCTAATCTCTCTCTAAAACCAGAAAAATATCAAAAACTATGTAATAATGTCTTGGAAGGAGAAGAGAAAGCTATTTATATGGGCCAAAATCGTGCCAGCACGCTTAAGCGTACAGGGGTACGCTTAAGCGCGCGTCCTGAAAATCTTTCTTTGCCCAATTGGGAACAGCCACGTGTGCCTTATCCACTTGCATCTGACGAAGTTCGCTTAAGCGTACAGGAAGCGTGCAATCAGCGTACAAGTCTGAGCTCTCGACATTGTGTACGCTGAAGCATACAACCGGTCGCTTAAGCGTGCAACTGGAAGCTTTGATAAGCGAACCATAAGCGTGTTGAAAGCGTACATGAAGGTTTGCTACTGGACCTAGTACGCTTAAGCGTACAGTAGGCCGCTTAAGCGTACGCTCTGAATCTGGGAAGCGTGCTGGCAGCGTACCAATAGCGTACAGGAAGCTGCTCTCGGCATTGTGTACGCTTAAGCGTGCTGAGGACGCTTAAGCGTACTGACTTTAGTTCATCAGCTTCTTTCTTGTCCCTTGCTTGTCATTTCCTGCATAAAAAGGGGGAAAATCAGGCATGTAAAGCATAAATGGTTAAAAGAACATAATTTGGTAGCTTTTCCTTAGATAACTTGCAGAACAAGTCACTAAAATGCCTAGATTAACACATAAAATATGTTACTTTTGAGCACTTATCAGATATTCAACCCCACCTATTTTCATACTGCTCAAGAAAACCTGCTCAAACAACTAAAGGATAAGATCTTGAATGTCGACCTATTCCAAGTGCTACAGGAAGACATACATCGTTCCTCGTCTTTGATCATCCTGGTCAAAACCCTCCTCAATTCTCTAGAATCTGCTGCCAATACCTCACTTCTTGTTTTTCTAGTTGAATGTGTTCCTCTCTTGGAACAAATCTCTCAACTGTTTTTCGATAAGCAACATCTTGTTGAGGAACTTAAAGAGCGATGGAGGCTCCGACAACATCATTTTGACGAATACATTACCACCAAACTCGAATCTTTGTCTTTCGACCTATAAATCCATGAAGTGAGTGGAACGATCCGGTCAAAAGCTTATGAGGCTATTGAGCACCATGAAAGGATTGTTACACTTGGGAAGCTCATAGAATCCCTAGTTTTGGAATAAGAATTCGTGGATTTGAAACTGGATATTTGTGAATCCCTCTATGAGAAGCTGAAAGCTAACCATCGCATTTGAATCCACAATCAGGTTATCTAGCTCTCTAGGTCTTTGTTTGAAACCTTTGATTCCAATTGGTGTTGTTATGCGTTGTATTGTGACATAACAATGTCCAATTTCATTGTAATAGTTTAGCAATGTTTTTTATTGATAGTTAATTCAAAGCCGAATATTTGTTTCTTGTCGAATTTTAATGTTTGTGCTATTTTTATTTTTATACTTTTAGTACATGCCTTTATTTAGACATATTATCAAAGAATTTTATTTCCTCGATAAATTGTAAATGGTAAGACTTTCAATTTTCAGGATAATAACTATCTGCAACAAAGAGACATTTGCAAATAACCCAAAGTTTGTAATGAAAAACTCAACAAACATAACTCATTGCCTCAAAGTTTTTGCTATTAACAAACCTATCAAAAGGATATTAGACAAGAGTTGCGTCTATTGTGGTTTCAACCACCTCTTCTGGTTTCTTACCAAAATTTTGAATATCAAAGGAAATTAATGCTAGTTTTCACCATTAGATTTTCAAGATAGGAATCATACAAATTCCTTATCATAGATACAATAAAATTTATGGTCAATTGACCATCATTTCCTTAAGTTTTAACTTAAGTCTTTCGATAGTATCTTTGCCAATGGGTTTTAAACCATCTTTTGCTAACTATCAACCTCTAAGGCCTTGTAAATCTCTTGCCCCAGTTAAAAACCGTGATTTTTCTCTAAGCATCTTCCTTAAATGCGATGATCATCCTCATCATTCCCTAAAGGTAGGGAATTCAGATTTTCCAAACTAGGCTTTGTGTCGAGAGTCTGTCTTCAAGATTTGTAGCCATGCTTTTTTTTGACCTTTGGTACTTTCTCCATTGAGTCCTTGTTCTGGGATTCTTTCCCATGTAGTTGTTGCTGTAAGCATACTTCTTCGACTGAAAAGTCGTACCATTTTTGTTGTTATCAACAGTGTTTGTGCTTCCTTTCACCACATTGTTCTTCCCATGTTGCACATTCTTATGGGTCGACTGAACCCATTTCTGGTTGGGTGCATAAGGAATGAATCTTTTCCTTGACCACCTTTGTTTACATAATTAGTGGTCGAAGAGTTATTGATGAAAGGAATATAACTCTTTGTAAAGGAAAACCCAGGTCTATGATCAACAGACCATTTCCCCCTTTTCTTAGGTGTTGGGATAGAACTTTCAAGGCTTTTAGTTTCCTCTTTGACAAATACAGCACTACATCTGGGGCAGAGCATTACCTCAGAATTCTTCAGCCTGCATCGATTGAGGAAGTCGATCAACTCTTCTTTAGTTGTAGGATGGGCTGCCTTTAACTTCTCGTTGAACAGAGGCTCTAGAGTAGTCTCTTCGACGTGTTCTGCATCTTTAGTGATGTCCACCATTTGACATTCGACAACATCAGCTTTTGCTTCCACTTTTGCTTCGATAGACAGATTTTTGACAGCATCAATGATTGCTTCGACCATATTGCAACCTGCAATGTCTGTGTACATCATACTCACATCTTTTAAAGGATCAGAGTCCACTTCCATTTGAGGCTTTGGCTTGTTTCCAAACTTCAATCTTCCTTCATTGAGACCCTTCTGAACCAAATCCCTGAAAAGGGAACATCGTGAGGTGCTATGTCCCAAAAAATTATGGTATTTACAAAAACATCTTTTCTAACGTTGCTCTAGTGGTGGGATTTTTAAATCCTTAGGTGCTACCACTTGACCATCAGCAACTAAGAGATCATAAATCTCGTCGCATTTGGTTACGTCGAATGTATATGTTTTAGGAACATATCTTTCATTGCTTGGTTCCACAGGATTATTCCCATCATAGGGCCTTAACGATTTACACGTATAAGGAGGCCATGGTTTTAATTCATCAATGTCGACCTCTCTTTTTTTCGACATCGTGAAAAGCTATGTCAAATTCTTGATTGCTTTCATCTGATCCGATATAAGCAACCTTTTCTCCTTTGTGATATTTCTAATTTTTGGCTTTTTCAGCCTTTAATCTTTCGACATGTCAAACTCTATCGGCCAACTGGGCCATATATCTCAAGTGTTGAGTGTCTAATTTCTTCATGATGGAATAATCTCATGTTCAGGCCAGGCACTTGAGTGAAACATCTTGCCTTTAACAATCTGAATCTTTTGAGATAATCATCAATGAATTCAGTGGAATTCCTCTTGACACTTGCCAATTCTTTTAGACTTATCTTAGATTGGCCCATGTAGAATTGTTCATGGGATAACCTTTCTAATTGAGTCCAATCTTGGATCGAATGTGGTGTAAGAGTAGTAAACCATGTGAAGGCATTCTTTGTTAGAGAATTTGGGAAGTACTTCAACCTCAAATTCTCATCATTTGCTAGATCTCCTGCCTCTGTCAAATATTGTGTGATATGTTCGACAATGGACACACTGGTATCACCTGCAAATTTGGTGAACTTAGGAATTTTGTAACCCCTAGAAAGTTCAGACTGTAATACTAATTCCAACAAAGGAGAAACAAAGTTTGGCCGATGTAAGCCAATATTTAAACCATTAGTCATTATATTTTCGACCAAATTGGCTATATTGTTATGCAGTCCTATGTTTCGTTGTTGGACATTCCTAACAACTTCATCGACATTATTATTTCTATCCACCAAGATCACTTCAGGTTGACCTTCAATCACTGGTTCGACCGGTTGGGGTTGAGGCATAGGTTGTTGCCTCTGAACCATTGCTTCGATCAACCGCAACAGTTGTTGATTTTGGACCTGTGGAATCGGTTGATAAACAGGTTCTGGAGGTGCAAAGAAATCTGCTATCCTCCCCATTTGTGTGGTTATGGCTTGATAAATCTGGTTTGTGTCCCTTATAAAAGGATTAACCACTGTTCCAATTTGTTGTGTTAACAAATTAACCATTTTGTGATTACTCTCATCTATTTATTGTCTTATTGTTGTCAACGGTGGTAGAATATTTCGACAAAAAATGCTCAAACTCGAGGGACTATGTATGTTGTTCATTGTGAACAGATTTGCTTGATCTTTAAATGCGGATGCACTATTATGTGCATTTGCCATCATTGAAGTTGGCATACCATACGGTTGTTCCCTAGATAGGTTCTGCATATTTATATTTCGATCATCAAGCCTAGGCCTGAATAAAGGAAAACTTTGAATACTGTTAGTTGGAGGAACACTAGCAAGGAATGAGGGTATAACGGTTCCCATTTCTAGTCGTGTCATTGGAGAGGACGTCGAAACGGTTGAAGGAGCAGTAACTCCCGTTTTCGTCGAAACTAGCATAGCCATGGTTGCCCCCAAAGGGGTTGACACATTTAAATCTCCCAAAGGAGAAGTCGCTTGTAAAGACTGTGCTTGTGAAGATGATTGTGAAGAGGATGAACTGGCACGAGCCATAGATTTACCACTTCTCAAATGCATACACGAACAATTTGGTGTTTTTAGCAATAAAGTTACCCGAAAATAGTAACGAAATTCTAAAAATGGATCTCACGAGTAGATGGATTTTTGAAAAACAGTTTTTTATGAAGAAAAAAAATTGAAAATCAATTGCAAAAACAGGGTCCCTCTGGGCGTGCCAATTTGTTTACCCGTGTTTTCGGCAAACTATGGGCTAGTTCTTATTATTACAAGCGAGACCAAACTAGAGATCTCAGGAGCATGTTGTGCAAAGGTTTTGATCGAAAAAAGGTTTGGAAAGGGCCACAAGATGCACTCAAGTTACTTAGAGAGCATGACGGGTTTTGAATCAAAGAAAGCACTGTCTCTCGACAGGTTTGAGATTGCCAGGAAAAGCAATATAAAGTTAAATGAAAAGGTAAAAGTTTAAACACATAAACTTTAAGGAGAGGTAAAATGCATTGCATTAAAATAAAGGTGGTCTACAAATCAGTTTACATACATTCTATATAACTCGTTTACCTAGACGCTAGTAGTTTGAGTGTTGTAGAATTCTATAAATGATATGCAACCCATTTTCCGGCTTGGAAACACTTATTTATACTAAAATAACTAACTAGCGAACCACTAATCCCATGATCAACATTTCTCCCATATTGGACAGCCGCTTTCCCCATGTTCCCACTAAGGAAACCATCTTCAAGCTTGAAATCGTGCCTTTCCCACCTTGATTGCTTTACTTCGACGCGATTGTGCTTTCATCCTTGCTCTGTCGAACTTCTGATTCATCAAGGTAGTCATTTTCTGCTTGTCAAAATGAGCCTGTCAAAATTACAGGCTAACAGTGTGTCAAGGTAGTCATTTTCTGATTCATCTAGATCAACAAGTATTGCATCTGAGTAGTAGTTTTGGGTTTTGATTTGCTGGAGATCCTAGCGGATTTTCTAACTTGTGGAACTTCAACCTATTTTGTTTTTCAGGGTTTGTAGGTTCATTTGAAGGAGTTGAATGGTGTTGAGGTAGTGATGCTTTTTGGAGGTGAAAGAGAGTAGGGTTCAAGGTTTTCATCAGCTTTGAGAGAAGGAGTGGAAACCTCAGAAGTGTTAAGTGAGGGTGGATGTGATCTTGGATTGGGACATAATGTTGAGTCATCATAAGGACATGCATGTATTGTTTTAGTTCTAGCCATCGTTGGTTTTGCTAGATTTGGAGACATGATTGTTACTGGTTGAAGATGAAGGTTTATATGGAAGGATGAATGAGGGAGAACGAGAGAGGAAGAAGTGTTTTGGTGAGAAGAAAGGAAATGGAAGTGAAAAGAAATGATGAGAAGGACTGGAAGGAGAGAGTGCAGATAGACCATGATTGGATGGTTTATTGGGAAGAAGGAAAAATTCATAGATTTTGCTGCATAAGGATGATTATTGCCTGGAGTAGCCAAGGGTTTACACAGAAAATTGACAGACAAAGCAGTTAATGGGCACACACGCGCGCAAAGGAGAGTAAAAGCAGAGAGAGAATTGCGCTTTTTGAGGAGAAGAAGACTGTTGGAGGATTTTGTGGAGAAAAAATAATGGAAAATCAAGAGTCGAAATAGGATTTTTATCAAAAATTCCTTGATTAAAGAAAAAAACCAGTTCTCAATAAATATGCAGATTTCATTAGTAAAAAATATGAATTAAAAATCCTTTAATGAAATAAATTAGCTAGGGTTTTTTATGATGTGCAATTTTTCTTTTATAAATATAAAATGGTCTTCAACAATTGGTTTAGTAAAAATATCTGCTAGTTGATTTTCAGTATCAATGAAAGTTTATTCTTCATCCTTTTTATTTACATGATCTCGTAAAAAATGATGTTTTATTTCAATATGTCTAGATCGTGAATGTTGAATGGGATTTTTATATAAATTTATTGCACTATTGTTGTCACATAAAATTTGAATATTTGTGTACCTTAACGAGAAATCCTCAAGTTGGTTTCTTATCCATAATACCTGAGAACATCAACTTGCCACTGAGACATATTCAACTTCTGTTGTTAATAAAGCAATGGTATTTTGTTTTCTGCACGACCAACTGACAAGTGCTTTTCCCAAGAGTTGACAATGCTCCAGAGGTATTTTTTCTTTTTGTTTTATCACCAGTATAGTTAACATCACAGTAGGCTAAAAGGTCAAAATGTGAGCCCTTTTTGTACCAAAGACCAATGTCAGTAGTACCAATAAGGTATCTGAAAATTCTTTTGATTGCGGTGAGATGTGATTCTTTATAAGCAGTTTGGAATCTGACACACAGTCCTACTGCAAAGACAATGTCAAGTCTACTAGTTGTTAAATATAGAAGTGATCCAATCATTCCACTATATTCCTTTTCTGATATAGGATTTCCAATGTCAGGTCTATATCATTTGATGGGTTGTAGGAAATTGATGGTTTGAGGTTCAATTTGACTATTTAGAAAATGTGTATGTCTTTGATTTCCTGTTTTGATGTTAACAAGTTTCTCTGTGTTGTTTTCCACAATGAAGTACCGACAAAAAACAATGAATTTAGCTTATAAGAACCTAAAAAAGGAAATCCTTGTGTCCTTAGATTCTGCTACAAATGCCTCTTGCGCATGTTTGGTTCACCTTTTTTTAATTATGTTTTATTTTCAAAATTATTATATTTTACCAAGAGTGCAATGGTAGACTATTTTATTTTGTGCTTTTTGAATGACGACAAATTTTGTGTGTTGAGTTCAGATACGTGTAAAAGGCAGAAGAAGTATACATCTTAAATGATTGGATATGTCCAAGGTGTGTATGCATTTCCAACAGCAGACGTTGAATGAAAGTTATAGTTATAATGAAATTTGAATGTGTTGTTTTTATTTTGTATCATTTTGTGTGTTAGTTATGAGACAATAGTAAATTTATAGGAGAAAAGAAGGTGAACAACCTACCAGTGCTCTAGCTTGTACATTCAAGACACCATTTTTAAGTAGGTGTTTGAAATGCTTATCAATAATGCTTTAGAAAATTTACAATTGAAAAAGGTTAATCATATTGCTATTGTGTCTCCAAAGGAATCTACATTAAAGAAAGGTGTGTTACCTTTCACCCGTAAATTCTCTTGCAAGTATCTTCTTCTATTTGAATCTTGAGCACTGAAATTCGCTCACACATTTAACTGATCCTTAGAAGAATTCTTCACTGCACTTTTTGTTTGACAGTTTACTTTGAGAAGTTATACATTTTGAATCTTCAAATAACTTCATGATCATTACTTTTTATGTTGAGTATAGTAGTCCTGGAAAAAAATGGTCTATAAGTAGCAATGCTATATTTAATGGTCCTAAAAAAAATGGACCTGGAAAAAAACTTTACTTTGAATGTTGACTTTTCGAGGAAGGTTGTAAACGTTTTTTAATCGATAAGAGTAATTAATAATACTATATTCCCATAGACTTATTCGTTCATAAACAAAAATCAATTCGCAAGAAAACATTTAATTGAAGGGCATAGCTTTGAAGTGTGTATTTTTTTTCTTTTTCGAAAATTTACGAATGTGTGTACTTAAGGGTTCACATTAGTCTCCTAAGTTATAAACTTTAGACATTTTAGTCCTTTAAGTTACAAACAATTATTAACTTCAAATTGTTAAATTACAAACATTGATAGAAAGGATTGATGATTAAATTTGTCAAATCCACCAATTTGTTTGCAAGTAATAAAGCAATAAGTAAATCGTCTCTGTAGGGATTGACGTTTAGACTATGCAACTATCTAAACTTATTAAAACATTAACAAATAAACAAACATAATGGGGGAGTTTGCTAGTTTGATTTGATTGCACAAAACAGTTGAGCTGATTACCGAAAAATAAAGGGTTGATTGCATATTTTTGCGGCGATTAGGAGTCTTTATTTTCTTTTTTAATCAATTCAAACAATTATCAGTTATGAGATAAGGTTTCTATTTTAGTGGCTAGTGGGATCAAACGTCCCTCCATTTGTCAAGTTTCTCCTCAATCACCTTAAAGGTCATACATTTTATATGGGGTATATGGTCGTCAATCCTATAGGGATCCATATGCAGTCAAATAGTTATCAAGGAGGGACTTACTCTCTTAAAGGTAATTTAAACAGTCATAGTAGAAATTCCTAAATTATCATCTAAAGGAACCACATTTATTTGGGAATCTTAGAACTTCACCACATACTCTTACTAGTCCTTAGTAGATTAAATAGATAGGTCTAAGTGTATCTTACTAAGCGAGAAAGAATGAAGTTTATATGCAACATTCAAAAAGTAGACCATAATAACTTATGTAGCTTATTCCTATGTTCAATCAGAACAACTAAGTATATCACACTCCCTAGAATTCGTGTAAGCATTAAGCCCTTTGCATATAAGAATTATATAGATCTCAAATCATAACTGAATAAAAGATTTGAGTTACTTTGATCCAACAATAAAATAGAGTTTCACCTTAGAACCTTGATGAATTGGTGTTTGGTTGCTCATGGTAACTAAAGACAAATTACAAATGAAATAAAACATACTCTAAGAACAAAGGTTGAATTGAGACTCCTCCGTTGATGCTCCTAGTACTTGGATTCCTTTGGAACCTTCAAATTCTGAATAAATGTGAATGAGAACTCATATATTTATAGGCAAGTTTCTAGATGCATTTGGGTTGAAAAAACTAAACCTTTTCCTCAAATCCCCATAGAAAAAACTGCAAAACAATATTTTTTTTCTTTCTCAACCTCGTGCATGGGGTTCTGTGTGTCGCACGTGCGTGCTAAAAACAATGTTTCACACACTTGGGATGCATGGCAGCACTTCCGGGATGTATTGCTTCAACTGTTAAGTGTTTTCACACACTTATTTTCTTCCTCCAAACTTGTCTTGAAACCTAGACAAAAAACTCCCAAACTTAAAAAATATCAAATACTTAAAAAATCTAACATAAAAAGTAGTGGGGGCAGTTGCCCCCAACTACAATATGTAAATCTGTCTCTACACATTCCACTATCTTAATGCATCCAATGTTGATTATTCCTCTATATCCGTTTATATTTTACAAAAGCGTCTTCTCCTAGATCTCGCGCCCATGCTTACATGTCTTGCATATCTGAAATAGTTGATAAAACACAACATTTTTATTCAGATTTTGGGACCGTTTGTTTTTAGCTATTTTAAAAAACCATTTTTATAATATTTCATCGATTCTTTGATTCTCAAGAAAATGTTAATTTCTTTCAATTTTTACAAAACAAATTAAATTATTTGTTTTCTATTATCAAAATCGACATGTAAATGGATATTCTCAAGAAAATGGTCAAAGCATATCTTACCAAAATAGTGTTAAGTAGGCTGGATATTTGGGGTGGAGGGTGAGTTATGTCATCAGCATATGTGTGGCAGCACTCTTGGCTATGCTCCATCAGTCATTACTATTTTAAAATCACAATAAAAGAAATAATCAGAAGTGTCCAGAATCCACCGCATTATAATGATTATGTGTCATTGCCCAATAGAGAAAGTTGAGGTTATATGTTTACTTTTTGTGAGGGAAATTATATGTTTACTATAGTAGTATCTTTTTCTAGATCTTGTCCCCAATATATATTTTTTAGAATTATCCTGAACAGTGAAGAACATCGCGTTTCAATTATTATATTACTATTCGATTATTATATTATTATGGCTAATCATTTATCAATTGCTACAACATTTCATTAAGATCTGAACATACCAAATAGGGAAAGTAGCAAAGAAATTAGCAAAAGAAACCATGGTCATGTCTATGTTTTTTAATTTCATGTTCCCACCACCATCTTCTATATTTGTCACAGCGATGTCAATAATAAGTTTTGTTGCACTTGCAAATTATGGTATTTCTGAAATCAGAGGAAAGCATTTGAATTATTCAAAATTCTGGAATGCAAATAATAACAAAACCAATAGTGGAAAGCAAATTAAGTTGTCAAGTAAGGTTGGTATGTTGTTGCTCTATACTCCTGCTTTTCTAGCTGGTGCAGTGTCGTTTTGGATCTTTCCTAATGAAGGTTTAAGATCTACAATTCTTCAAGGTGCTTTGACCCTTCACTACTTCAAGAGGGTCTTTGAGGTAATACTTGATATTCTAATTAATGATTTCTTTCAACTTAAGATCTACATACTTTATTTTATGGTCTCACACCACCATCAAGATTTTCTTTTCTATAAATATTCTAATAACTTCTTTCAATTTAAGACCTACATAGTTTTTGTTATCAATTTTGATCATTATTTTTAATAATATTTGACACCCAAGTGTCAAGTCTACCCAAGTTTTTTTTTATGAGATCGTATTTTTGAGATCTTAAAATATCATCGATTTCACGATTTAACCATTAAATCTTTAATTTGGGTTTATGGATAGTAATAAGGATGAAATATAATTTTTGAAAGAATTGTCTCCTTGTGTTTAAAATCTATTTGACAATAGTGATTAGGTGGTTTGTCCGTTTGATGTTGTTGGTATCAATGATGGTGAAAGTGTTTGATGAAAAAAAATTCGCATAAGGGAAAACATACATAGATGAAACATAGATGAATGGATGAATTCACACTTGAAACGGAAAAGTACATGTTTAGAATCATATATCGTAAGATGATCAATATATACAAATACCTCAAAATTCTGATAAAAATGTGATGTACAAAGGAATTGAGGAAATAATAAGTCTTTTGCCAGCTTTCATTAAAGATGAAGGTTTTTATTGTCATGTACTAGAGGAGAAAATCTTACATGATCGAAACTATTTAGTTACACACATTTTAAAAAAGGTGAAAAAGGAAAAGAATTAAATGATACTCAAGACACATTATTTATTTTATGAACATTAAATAGGTTCTATTTATTTATAATATTATATATTATAAATCAGATACATCAATTATACAAAGAATTTAAAAAAATAATATGTGCCTACAAAAATAAATTGAACATCGCTAAAAGTGTAAAAGATAATTTACGAATAAACTCACTACATCCGAGTGGATAGCATAAAAAAACACAAATGTTACATTCTATGATGCAATTTTTTTTATAAGGTGAATTCTAACCACTAGGCTATCTGACAAAAAAAAAAGTATGTAACGTTTGTGTTTTTTAATCTTTTGCCATGACCACAGGATTTTTATACAATTGTGTTAGATTTTGCTAAAAATAAAATACAACTGTGCTACGTATATATACGATTATAATTTTTTCTTTTCGATAAGAAATATATGATTGTTTTTTATTTTATTTTATTTTAATTTTTTTTTGATAATATTTTAAAAATAAATTTTTATAAATTATTTCCTCAATAATTTTTTTTTTATAAATTATAAAAACTGAAAAAAGAATAAATTTAAAATAAAGCTTAAAAAACGATAATTTAATAATATATAAAATATGTACTAAATTAAAACAATTAAATTATCAATTGTCCTTTTAAGTCATCTTACCTTTATTAGTTAGTTGAACCGTTAATTTTACCAAACACTTTGATTAGTTTATCAGCTATCAGTCATCAGCTATCAGTTAAAAGCTATAAGCTATCAGCTATTTTTACCAAACAGAGCCATATTAAAAACAAAATTGATTTACCCTGTACGAGTCATGCAGAAGGTAAACCAACCAAGAATATTTACAAAGTCAAGGTGCCGAGATTATGAAAGCACCAGCGAAAAGCTAAACAAATTACACATGAACACCCATACAAAGGAGGGGATGTTTCCACCAATCGTGATAACTATAGATAAAAGTCACTTGTTTAGATTTCAGCCACAAGAAAGAATTCAGTTTAACATTTTCAGCTAGAATAGAAGAATCAAAAGCCGTGTTTTGGAAGACAAGGTTATTCCTTTCCTTCCAAATAGCTCAAACAGAAGCAAACCAAATTATTCTCAAGAAGGAATGAGTGAATCTAGGCAAACCAGCCATATTAGTAGTAAATTGAATGAAATGATGTCGAATATCACCTGAAGGAACCGAAGAAATACCCAACCAGTGCCTCACGTGAGCCCAAAGCGAATTGAATATGTCGCATCCTAAATATGTTTTTGATTCTTATAAATATTCAAAATTTTGTTTTTAGTTCTTACAAAATAAAATCGCACTTTTTAGTCTATGTTACATTTTCATTTAGCATTTCTAAGGACCAAAAATGCTTATGAAATTTTTTAAAAGGATTAAAAGCACTGACGGAAAATTTACATAGACTAAAAATGTAATTTTGTTTGATAGGGACTAAAAATAAAATTATGAATATTTATAGGAATCAAAAAGATATTTAACACTAAATTTTATAATATGACACTGAATTCAAAAAAGATAATCAAGTCTACTACTCCACCTGCAAAACCTTTTATTTAAACCTATTTAACCCTCGTACTTTTTTGTATATAAATAATTTTTGTTTTACAACAGTTAAAATACTGATTTTAGTTTTCTTGTGCATGTTATTTCATAACGTTGTTGCTACTCTATTCTGCAGTCTCTGTTTGTTCACAAATATAGTGGTTCTATGATTCTTGATTCTGCAATTCCAATCACTCTGAGTTACTTTATGTCAACTGTAACTATGATCTATGGCCAACACCTCACAAAAGACCTTCCAGAACCACAAATTAATTTGATTTATCCAGGTATTGTGTTGTTCCTAGTTGGCATCATTGGCAATTTCTACCATCATTTTCTTCTATCAAAATTGAGAGGAAAAGGTGATAAAGAATACAAGATTCCTAAAGGTGGCTTATTTGGGATTGTGATATGTCCTCATTATATGTTTGAGATAATTGATTTTTATGGGGTATTTTTCATCTCTCAAACATTGTATTCATTGATTTTCGCTATAGGCACTACTTTTTACTTGTTGGGTAGGAGTCATGCAACTAGGAATTGGTATCTTTCTAAGTTTGAAGATTTCCCAAAAAATGTTAAGGCTGTTATCCCATTTGTGTTTTAAATTGTTGTAACATTAATCCCTGATGTGGACGAGGCATTTGGTTGTGACATTTATAATATGTTGTACTGTTGTGCATGTATGTTGGAATAAAATATATTTTTTTGTCAAATAGTATAGTAGTCAGAGGAAATCCAGGGTTGGAACCCCTGTATATATTATTCAATGTCTCTGTTTAACTAAGATGAACTCGCGAAAACTAAATATGTTTATTTAATCATGTAAAATAAGAAAATTCTTTGATCGACATGAAATTAAATTTAATAAATGAATGACTATCAATTTAATTTATAAATCATCTTTCTCACACAAGTTTGGTCCCTAAATTATTAAAATTAACTAAAAGATCTATAAATTATATTATCATCTATCAATTTGCAGTCCATCATCAATTATTGGTTTGGAGACCAAATTTATGGATGAATAAATGATAATGTGGAGATTGATAGAATGTGAGCTAGACAGAGGCGATGACCCTTGGCACAGTTATCAAATTTTTATTTAAGGAAAGGCTTTAAAGTGTATGGTATTCTTGAGGATGTTGTGGTTCCTAGTAAATAGGACGTGCATGGGGAGCTTTACGGTTTTGTGAGATTTTTAAAAGTGAGAGATGTTGGTAAGCTTTTGAATGCGGTTAATGTTGTTTGTTTCGGTAACTTTAGTGTAAGGGCCAAAGTGGCTCATTTTGATCGCTCAACTGCTCTTGTGGGGAAATAGGAGTATGTGGAGGAGGGTATGTGAGGAAATTTGGAAGTGAGAATGAATGGTAATCAAAAAATAAGGGAGAGGGAGAAGGTGGGGGTGGGAGGTAAAACATATGCGGAGGAGAGTCAAGTGGGAGAGGGAGAATAAAATGTGAGCTTGGGATTCCATGGTGTGGGGGGAGAGAGTTCAGAGGTTGTGAGGGATGGTGGTGGGACGAGTGGTGAGGGTGAGGTGTGGGTGGGTGATGTTGTGGTCCGGATGAGGGGTGGAATGGGGGAGGAGGTTGAGAGATGGGGCGTGGAGTTGGGAGCAAAGAGCAAAAATGTAGTTGATGTGTTGAAATCAACAGGGATTGGACGAGTTCTGAATTGTACACATCATGTTCAAAAATTGGTACGAATATATAAGTCCCAAATGGATGACTTTAAATGGGCGAGAAATGGTGTGGTAGTGACAGTGTTTAATGGGGAGGCGATCCAGGTGGTTCAGAATATAATTGAAGATTTTGGGTTCACGGATTTAGACATAATTCCTATGGGTGTTGATAAAGTGTTTATTAGTAGCTATCTGATAAGAATGTTATGACGTCAGTGGGGGAAGCGTCATAAATTTTTAATCATTTTTTCTCTAATTTTGTGAGATGGGACAAGACGGTGATGCATTTTTCAAAGGGGTTCTTGGTTGAGACTGTATGGTATTCCGCTCCATGCGTGGAATGAATCTTTTCAAAGGGGTGCTTTGTTGAGATTGTATGGGCGTTATTTATGTACAAACAATTGTTCATTGGAAAAAGAGCGTTTTGATTATTCTCGGGTGTTGGTTGTGACGTCATCTCCAGAGATTGTTTCTTTAGTGGTGTTTACCTATGTTTTCGGCAAACTACGGGCTAGTTCTGATTATTACAAGCGTGACCGAACTAGAAATCTCAAGACATGTTATGCAAAGGTTTTGATCATAAAGGGTTTTAAAAAAGGGTCACGAGATGCACTCAGGTTACTTAGAGAATAGGACGGGTCTTGAAATAAAAGGGCACTGTCTCTCGACAAGTTTGAGATTGCGAGTAAAAGCAAGATAAACTTAAAGGAAAAAGGTAAAAGTTTAAATGCATAAACTTCAAAGGAATGTAAAATGCATTGTATTAAAAATAAAGTGGTCTACAAATCAGTTTACATACATTCTGTATAAATTGTTTCCCTAGACGCCGGTAGTTTGAGTGTTGTAGAATTTTATAAATGATTTTCGACCCATTTTCCTTCTTGGAAACACATATTTATGGCGAACCACTAATCCCATGATCAGCACTTCCTCCATCTTGGACAAGCGCTTGTCCCACGTTCCCATTAAGGAAACTGCCTTCAAGCTTGAAATCGTGTCTTTCCCGCCTTGATTGTTTTACTTCGATGCGATCGTGCTTTCAGCTTTGCTCTATCAAACTTCTGACTATGCGTGCTAGGCCCTCCATCTTGTTGAAATCCTCAAATATAAATGAGAAAGCCTTTGATTCTTGTAAAGTTGAAGGTCAACCAAATGTTGACCATATTCAATGAGTCTGCCGAAATTACAGGATAACAAAATGCCCCCCAAAAATGCCATTTTCGATGAAACTCGTCAAGTAGGAGAGTATTGGCATTTTTGAACGATTCCTTAAGTTACTTTGAAAAGATGACGTCATCCCATTCATTACTTTCCAAATATGATCTTTTCATTTTTTTTCCCTTTGACCACGTCTTTTCACTTAAGCCCGCCTATAAGTTTATATATGGCCCTAGAGTGCCATTTGTCGTTTATCGAACTCTTCAGATGTAAACCCTCACAACTCCCTATGTTCATCATCATTCTTACTTTCTCCACAAGATTTTATGTCTCCTAAGACCATTAATTATCCACTATCCCAAAGCGCTTTTACCTTCTTTTGTACACGTGGCAATTATGGAAGAGGGAGATGAGAAGACAACTTTACGAATCGCATTCATCATTATAAGAAGCTTTGTTTCTTCACCTGTCTTTCACCAAACCTTCTCTTTCTTTGTATCTTCCCTTCTCTTACAAGGAAACGCATCAATCTTACGCCATGGAAGTATTCCCCCTGGAACTTCAACTCTTTATTGCTAAGAAGATTGCTACTTCAAGTACTAGAGGTTTGTTGTCCTTCACGACATTTGCAGTACTCCACCTCCAATTATCTGAGGACATTGAGGTGCTTAGATCTGTGCCTGACGATTGTTTACACCTTCTCACCATCCCTTCACCTACTGTCGGGTAGAGGAGGTTGATGCAACAACTTACCCTTAGTGGCCAGAGCGGCCCAAATGCTTCATCAACCCCATCCCAACTTGCCAAAGATTTGACTTGTATTGAGCAGTGCCTACTTTGCAGAATTTGATGAAGCCACATATTTTATGATCATGTTAAGGGTGTTGGCCAGTGATGGTTTCAACAAGAATGAAATTTTGTCCCTCTTTGATGATCTTTTTGTTTGACATAGTCTTGCTAATTGTAGGGACGTCATTAGCGCTGATGACTTTCTTTTTGATTGGGGTCAAGTTGAATTGTGGTTAATAGCCCCTAGTTTAGTTTATAGGTTCACTTGTCCTTCTGATGGGGTTTGCACGCTGAGCAATAGGATCCGCAATGCCCATCTACCATCTTCAGGTGCAGATGAAGATTACGACATGGTCAACATTTGTCTCTCTTGTCGTCTTGACGTTAACTTGCCTGGTTTTTAGAGCATTTCTGCTTTTTCGATCTTGACTTCTTGTTGTAAAGGTCTAAAAAACCATTTTGTTATGTGTCGGACGAACACAACTTGGTTTGACCATTTTGGATTTTCTACTTGGTGTATTTTGGCCTAATAGTTGGTATTTTCAACTTTACTATTTTGGTTTGTTATGCTCTTCTTTGTGACATAACAATGTCCAGTTTTGTAATGTTTCGACCACGTCTTACACTGTTTAGTTCATCTAAAGTCGAATATTTGTTTTCTTGTCGAATTTCAATATTTGTGCTATTTTTATTTTCACACAATAGGCTTATATTCTTAATACATACCTTTATTTTGACATATTATCAAAGAAATTTACTCCTTTGGCAAATGGTAAAGAGTTTCAAATTTTCAGGATAATAATTATTTGCAACAAAAGAGGCATTTGCAAATAAACCAAAGTTTGTGATGAAAACTTCAATAAACATAATTCTATGCCCCCAAGTTTTGCTATTGACAAGCCTATCAAAAAGGGTACTATACAAGAACTATATCTATTGTGACTTCAACCCCTTCTTTTGGTTTCTCACCCAAAACTTTGAATATCAAAGGCAACTAATGCCAAATTTCACCATTTGATTCTCAATTCAGGAATCATACAAATTCCTTATCATAAATACAATCAGATTTATGGCCAATTGACCACCATTTGCTTAAGTTTCAACCTAAGTATTTCGATAGTATCTTTGCTAATGGTCTCTTAACCATCTTTTGCTAAATATTAGTCACTAAGGACTTCTTGATCTCACACTACGGCTAAACAACCGTGATTCTGTTCTAAGCATCTTGCTTAGATGTGATGACCATCCTCATCATTCCCTAAGGATAGGGAATTCAGATCTTCCACATTAGGTTCTATGTCAAGAGTCTCCCTTTCCCATATGAAACCATGAGTTGGATGGAGTTTTACAAAACTTGCATCTGTTTGATTAGTACCATCAGATTTTGCAGATGAACATGGAGCAATATGTTGGAACAAAATACGTTTAACAAACATTACCCTTAGAGTGGGGGAGATTGTTAGAACGAAAAATGTAACATATGTTACCCTTGGAGTTTTGATGATAACAAGCTATTAAAAAATTGTCAATTGGATATGCTAATATTTGTTCAAGTGTACAGGACCATAGACAAAATTTTATATCCTTAAGAGGTTCTAGAAGAACAAAAGAGAGCAAAAGAATCAACAAAAAGGAAGCTTCAAGCGTCTGAAGAAAAGTGCTCCTGAAGTACAAAGTGCTCCTGAAGTGATGACGTCATCAGAAGCAAGATCACCAGAAGCTGAAGTTCATCAAGAGTTGAAGAACTTAAAGCTTCAAAAGCTGGAATCTCACTTAATCATGCCTAAGAGTTGCTAAAGACGGAAATAAGTGTTACAACTGCCTTGAAATGAAATTTGAAAGCAATGGATGCTTATTTTATCAAGAGTGTTGAAAAAGGACAAATGTACGAACTGTACAACCATCATCTCCAGTACTTTGGTCGTGCTTTGCAACAAGACAAGGATAACAGCTCTGCCTGCAGAAATGTTCCTTCATACAAGGAATGGATTTGAAATTGATCCTTCATAGGACAATAACCTTATCAGGCAAAAGATCATTGGTGATTATCAACAAGTTTCAAACGACTCTTTTTGTGTGCTGGCAATTCTCCAACGTATCTTTCACACCAATATATAAAGGAGTGAAGACCTGCTAGTTGGAATGAACAATACAACAGACTTAAGCAATACACACGCATACAAAAGCTAGACTCTCACAACAATTCAAAGTTCATACTCTGTTATTGTTTGTATTTCAAAGTAACTTAGAATTTCTTAGCAAAGTACATTTTTATAGAAATTCTATAGTGTCAAGAGTCTTAAGAGTTTGTAATTGATTTGTATTGTGAACACCACTGATTGTATATCAAGTGTTCAAACTCAAACAATTTTCTGTGTAAATCCGTTTGATTGTAAGTCTCTTGCTTGTGCGCTTGAGCATTAGAAGTCTCTTGCAGTTGTGCTTGAGCATTGGAAGTCTCTTGCTTGTGTGCTTGAGCATAGGAAATCTCTTGCTTGTGTTCTTGAGTACTTGTAATTTGAGATTACATTTTAGTGAACTCTCCTTGGAAGTGCAAGGGGGACAAGACTACTTCCGGTTT
>Ga0228710_1005672_pt1 | contig 19284 bp, 17 predicted proteins | sample MedpolnodulmetaG_FD_177995 | JGI IMG/M metagenome (GOLD analysis project Ga0228710, IMG submission 177995) | Root nodule microbial communities from Medicago polymorpha collected in Santa Monica, California, United States - pink nodules | ecosystem: Host-associated > Plants > Roots > Nodule...
GTATTGATATTATTCAACACATAATTATTTTTTTTGGTACACATTAACATCACATAATTATTCCTTCATAAAAACATCACATAATTAAAAAATTCCTCAAAAAATAATTGTAAAATAAAATATGGTATATAAAAATACCAATACTTTCTATGATAATAATAATAATAAAAAAAAGGCTTAATTGCACTTTTGGCCCCCTATGTTTCAAGAAGTTGCGATTTTGGCCTCCTAACTAATTAAAATACAAAACAGCCCCCTATGTATTGGATCTTTGGCAGTTTTGGCCCCCTAGACCAATTTGGACTTGGTCAACGCTGACGTGGCACTTTAAAGCAATGCACACGTGGCGGCTTTGAAGTGCCACATCAGCGTTGACCGAGTCAAAATTGGTCTAGGGGAGCAAAAGTGCCAAAGATCCAATACATAGGGGGCTGTTTTGTATTTTAATTAGTTAGGAGGGCAAAATCGCAACTTCTTAAAACATAGGGGGTCAAAAGCGCAATTAAGCCTAAGAAAACGATTAGTTTTTATTACTTCCTCCCTATTTTACCAGATTATTCGCATCTCTCTAATCCTCACCGTTACGTTATCAATCATTTTCTTTTATATATCTATCTTCTATATATTAATTGAACAATGTATGAAAATGCTTTACGGAATCATTACAAAAACTGAATAATACTGTATCTCGTTTATGTTGGTAAGACTTTAAAAGTTTATTTAGAAAAAGAATTTTCATCTACCAAAGTTATTATTGGGTTGAGTCACGATCAGGTCGTTCTCTTTAAAACGTTTTGTGGCATTACCTATAATTGTGCAAAACAAACTATCAACCACACCTCGTCCAGGATGAAACAAGCCTCACGACAAGTGTGCGATTAACTACTGCACTGTAGCTAACAGTTCGAGAATTACACCCTCAAATATGGGTATTAAGGCCATTGGAATTTAATACTCGAATTTAATCCTGAAACCACTCTATTGTGATATTCAAATCACTCAAATATGATGTTATTATCATTCCAACCTTTAACTTCTCCAACTATGGTACTATGACCACTCAAATATGATGTTTCTACCATTCTAACCTCTAATTTTTTTAAGGACAGAAAATATCAAAAGAGATTATACTCTTAGGGTCTGTTTGATGGTCAGGATATGATATAGGCAGGATATGATATAAATCTGGATAGAGATAGGATATGATAAGGACATGATAAACATTAATCATATCATGTGTTTGATGCACACATGATAACAAACATGATATCATTATAATTAAATGAAAAAATTGCTCTCATAATTAATTAAATATTGTAAAAATGACATGTTATTAATTATAATAGAAAATACATACTATCATTATTTTAAAAATGACAATATTTTAAAAACGGCAGAATATCAAGATAATAAATAAGGAATGATCTTCTAATCCCATCAGGATAATTTCTAACCCAGCCTATACTCAGGATAGAAATTACAAAGGAAAGTCAGGATAGGATAGAAAAATGGTTTATTTTATCCTATCCCGTTGGTGCATCAAACATGAGATTTAAGCATGATATGATTAATGTATCATATCCTGTCTCCCTATCCTGACCATCAAACGCACACTTAAGATCATTCTTAAGTCTGAAGGGACATTATTCCTAAAAAGGGACTCATGATCTAAAAATACTCTTTATTCCTGAGGGACATATTATCGAATGGACTATACTCTTAAGATCATTCTTAATTTTAAAGGGACATTATATCTCGAAAAGGACTATGATCTTAAAAACTCTAAAGTTCGAAATGATAGAAAATAAAGAGGAAAAGTGGCTCGAAAATGCATCAACCATAAACAGAGAGAAGAGAGAAAGAGTTCTCGACAAACTAATTGAACTTTTTTGTGTATTTTTTGAGTTGAGTAGAGTTCTCTATTTATATAGAGACTTTGTAACTGAATTTAGCTAAAGTTGCGACAGTAATTACTTTAGTGGTTAAAATAAAAAAGACATTACATTATATATGTGAACATGCATCCGTACTCTGAATTTCCTACTTTTTCACCTTAAATGTGAATCTCTAGACATAATGATATGTGTTTAGGAGTAGTGTCTTTAATTGGTAAATATGAAATTCAAAATAAATGGCGTTTTTTTCCTACAAAAGAAAGAAGGAGGAGTTGTGTTGTTTCTTCGTGAGTGGATTTGACTAGACCACCGTTGCACGGTCAACATATTTATGAGGTAAACAAAGATCGTAGTTCTTAAAAACAAATTTATAAAATTAACCTTTAGTTTTCCTAAAAAAAAAAATTAACCTCTAGTTATTAAAAATAATTAACCTTTAATTAAGTAAATTGAACATACCTGAACTCTTAAAGGGATTAAATGAAGCATGAATTAAATGGATCGTACCTGAACTCCTTTAATTGATACTAATTTAAAATAACAGAAAGGAAAAACTCATTTATCGCGGAAAAAAGGAGGGAATCATTCCTTATTAACTTCCATTGTATTTCACCAACCATGTGTATTTCGTTAAATGGAGAATTTTGATTGGTTGTTTCTTATTTCAAAAAACATTTTGGATGATTTTTTTTGCTACGTATAAGCATATAAGAACGATATTTGTAAACAATTACATTTTATACATTCATTCGATACCTCATTTTATTTCTTTTAACTTTGATTTTCCTTTAACATCACTAACATATCACATTATCATCTCTATTCCTTTCTCTTTTGATATGCATCTTTGGTGGGCGAACCTTTCCATGGGTTTCAATGACGTTTCTCAGCTGTGGCATTTTTGTTCATGTGTTATGATTTTTGTAATGACTTTGTGATCTCTTTAGTTTTACACTTGCACTTCTTATATTGGATGTAACTTTTTCATTAATTAATATATTCCATTTTAACTTATTAAAAGGAAGAATGAACTTGATTGTCCTTAAAATATTTTCCAATAGCATGGCTCTAAACTAAAAGATACAAAAATCAGAACTGCAGTCTACGGTACATAGGACAAACCAGAGAAAAGTAATCACCACCCCAGTAGAACTTGGATTAACATCAGTCGACACGAAAAAATATGTAGTATGGTGGTCCTATTTGTCTAAGGATGTGAGGAAGAGTAATTCTGGTCCAAGAAGAGTCAATTTTTGTCATTGAATGATGTCATATATAGGAGATTATATGGCTGTAAACACATGCGAAATAAAATTTGTTTTCCAAACTCTACGAAATAGTTCTCCACATATCCCAGATTGTTGCTTTTAATACGGATTGTGCTTGTTCTGGCTATAGTTATCTCACGGTGGAACCCTAAATTATTAGATATCACTTTGTGTAACACTAAAAAATAATACTCTTTTTCCACCAAAAAGAAATAAAAAATAGTACACTTTGTGGTTGGGGTCATTACAAGAAAATCAGTATTTATTAAAATTTGTGGAATACTGTTTGTTGGAGGACCCATATATTTAATTTATAGCTGTGGGTAAAAAAAGTGTTTGAGTTATTCGTAGAAGACAACAATTTTTATGAACAAAATAAACAATTTTACGAAAAAAATTCTCTCAAACTAATCTATATGACGTGTGTTTTTATCATTGTGTGTATTTAGTGTTAAGGCGGCTGTGTGGGATTGTGACAGTTTCAAGAGCCCTGGCCTGGATGGTATTCATCTCGGTTTTATCAAAGATTTTTGGTTAGATTTGAAGCATGACATTATGAGGTTCATATCAGATTTTCACCGTAATAGTAGTCTTTCGAAAGGTATTAACAACACTTTCATTGCCCTTATTCCCAAGATTGATAGTCCTCAACGCCTGATTGATTTTTGCCCTATCGCTTTAATTGGTTGTTTGTATAAAATTTTGGCGAAAATGTTGGCTAATCGCTTGAGGCAAGTGATGGGTAAGGTTGTTTCAGAAACCCTGTCAGCTTTTGTTAAGGATAGGCAAATTCTTGATGGTATTCTTATTGCAAACGAAACCGTTGATGAAGCACGTAAGATGAAAAAAGAGATGTTATTGTTCAAGGTTGATTTTGAAAAAGCTTACGACTCAAGTGATTGGGGATATTTGGATGACGTTATGGGGGTAATGTCTTTTCCTACCTTGTGGCAGAAGTGGATGAAGGAATGTGTTTCTACAGCAACCGCGTCGGTTTTGGTAAACCGCAGTCCACAGATGAGTTCAAATGAAAAAGGGGTTTGCGTCAGGGTGATCCGCTTTCTCCTTTTCTCTTCCTTCTTGCAGTAGAAGGCTTGAATGTTTTGATGACTGCGACAGTGAATTTGAATCTTTTTACAGGGTACTCAGTTGGTGCGCATAACCCCACTGTGCTTTCTCACTTACAATTCGCCGATGATATTATTCGGATAGGTGTTAAGAATTGGGCGAATGTACCAGCTTTAAGGGTTGTTCAGGTTCTTTTTGAAAACATGTCAAGGTTGAAGGTAAACTATCAGAAGAGCAGTTTGTTTGGCATTAGCATTGAGGACTTGTGGTTGTTAGAAGCTGCTTCTATTTTGTCTTGCAAAGTGGGTCACTTTCCTTTCATGTATCTTGGCCTCCCCATTGGGGGTGATCATAGACGCCTGACCTTTTGGGATTCGGTTATTCATCGATTAAAATATAGGCTGTCTGAGTGGAAAAGCAGAAATTTGTCTCATGGGGACCGCTTGATTCTCCTCAAATATGTCCTGTCTTCACTGCCTCTCTACACCCTTTCCTTTTCAGAGCTCCCGCAGGTATAATCTCTTCCATCGAATCTATTCTTTTTAATTTTTTCTGGGTGGGGGGGTGAGGATAATAGGAAAATTGCTTAGGTTGATTGGAACTTTATTTGCATGAGTAAGGAGGTTGGTGGTTTAGGGGTAAGGAGACTGAAAGAGTTTAACATCGCTCTACTTGCTAAATGGTTGTTGGAGGTGTTTAGTGGATAAGGAAGGGTTGTGATTTAAGGTCTTATTGTCTCGTTAAGGTGAGAAGAGAGGGTGGCCTAGAGAGGGAGGTAGGATGGGGTCGGTGTGGTGGAGGGAAATTGTTAAAATCCGAGAGGGGATACGTGTCGAAGGTGGAAGTTGGTTCGAAGATAATATTTCTAAACATCTTGGTAACAGTCTTAACACTTATTTTTGGTCGGATCGTTGGGTGGGAACGGTGTCGTTGATGGAGAGATTTAGAAGGTTATTTGATTTATCGGTTCACCAGAACCTAATGGTAGGCGCGATGCATGCCTTAGGTTGGGGTGAGGATGGGGGGGCTTGGAGGTGGAGACGACGGTTGTTTGCCTGGGAGGAGGATTTAGCAGTGGAGATTAGAAACTTGTTGTCTAACATTACTTTGCAGGATTCTGAGACAGATGCTTGGCTTTGGCGACCGAACACTAAAGTTGGCTACACGGTCTGTGCTGTGTATCAAATGCTTATGAGGCAGGAGATACAAGTTCATGATGTTGCTTCGGATGCACCTTGGAATAAAAATGTTCCTTTGAAAGTCTCTATTTGTGCTTGGCGTCTCTTCCGCAATATATGGCCGACAAAGGACAACTTGGTGCGTCGAGGTGTTATTTCTAATGACAATCAATTATGTGTTTCAGGATGTGGTCAACAAGAAACAATAGATCATTTAATAATTCATTGTAATATTTTTGGCGATCTTTGGAAGCTTATTAAGTCTTGGATTAGTGTGTATTCAGTGGATCCCCTACAGGTTACGGATCATTTCATCAATGTGTTCATTCTACAAGTGGTTATGCTCCTCATCGGTTATTCTTATATTTGATATGGCTTTGTTGCATTTGGGTTATTTGGAATGAAAGAAACCAAAGACTTTTTGCTAACAAAGCCAATACGATGGTGCAGCTATTGGAAAAAGTTAAGATGTATTCTTTTCGTTGGTTGAAAGCCAAAAATGTGTGCTTTCCTTTTGGTTATCATTTATGGTGGCAGCATCCCCTTGTTTGTTTGGGGATTGGCTGATTTGCTTTTTACATTGCTAAACTCTTGACTTTGGTCGGTTTGTTGTATCGTTTATAACTTTGTTTTGCCTCGTTTTTCACTCCTTGTGCTAAGGAGCAAAACTTTTAGTTGTTAATATATATCTCATTTTGACTTGTTAAAAAAAAGTGTTAAACCGATAATATTTAGAAGAATAAATTATCAATATAAGTATTACTTTATTATGTTTTATCAATTAATTTAGTGTCTTTATAAATATTATAGAAACAAACAATTATTATTTTATGAAGCCAAAATAAAAACTATTAGTATATCGATTAACATGGTTCAATTGGTAGGGACTTTGAAGTATATCTTCGTCAACATTCAAGTGATAAATTTTGAATTAATAGGTTATTTGACGGAGAAAAAAAAACTGATTATATACAAACAAAAATTAATTGGGCAACACGAATCCACGTAACATAAGAGGATCCAGCCCCCGAAAAAAGAAACCGATTATATACAGCCAAAAATGAATTTCGACCGTTAATATGTTTATTTATTTTTTTTGAAATAAAAGGCATATTTATTAATTCAATAAGTCTAGAAAATACACCCCCTGAATAGACATTGGCACCTCCTCATATGTTTAAGAACAACGAAATAACTATTTCAATTTTGTTTACACCATAATAATGTAGTTAAATTACTCACTCGATTCCAAAACATAAGTAAAAATGGATTAAATAAAATTAATTCATTTTGAATTAAATTGGATTAAATCAATTAAATTTCTCTAACCAATTTTTATTTATATTTTAAGACGGAAGGAGAATAATATTGTGAATATAAAATATGACCTTCTACTTGCTCAGTCAATAAATTAACAACATAATTTTAGTGAAATGAATTTCCTTATTTTGTGGCCTGAAAACCACTACCACTTTAGTGTATTCATGAGAGAGAAGATCAAAGAAAAATGATAAATAAGATAAGAGAGAGTAATATATGCCCTCCTCTACTAACATTTATTATTCTTTTCTACTAACATAACCTTATTTATTTTATTTCAATCGTCTAACTGCTCTACTAACTATAATTAATAATGATACTTTAATAAATGAAACATTTTTTTACTATTAATATCAATATTACTTATTATTTTTTAAAGAACCGTGTAAAATTAAAAAAGAACACATAATTTGAGATGGATAGAGTGGGAGATAGCTTGAGACAAGAACATCTGGCATTTTCCACTTTATTAAAGGTTCATTGAGAGCTGAAAAATAATGTACATAAATCAATTCATATTCCCATGGTAAATTAACCTCACTTGATTACTGATTGATTTAAGATTTGATATCCCTTTCTCCGAGCAACATACTAAGTTTAGGATCAATCCATAGTGGACAGTCAGAAAATAACATTAACAAATAGAATATAGAGCACGTCCTAATCAAAGTTCAACTAAAAACCAATGAGAAGGAGCACGTGATACATGCAACTCAAATTGTATAAAGCTGCAGCTTTAATAATTTGAACTCGCAATACTCTATTTTTTGTACTTGATTTGTTTGAGTTTCGCCGTTAAATTTAAAATTAAAAGATAAAGTAGAAATGCCCTAGCCTAATCTAAAATCTGTTGTGATACCGATCAAGGTGTCACTTGACCACATGTTTGTTAAATTTTATAAAAATAAGGATATAGATCATGGTAGACCTAAGGTAAGGCCACTAAAACCCTTGCTTTAGGTCTATCAACAAAATAAAGTTTTCTTATAATAAAAAAAATATTATGAGCAAAAATGCATCATCCAAATAAAAAAGGTCTCATATCAAAATTTGTTTTAAACCTGAAGATTATTCGGACGGCCATGGCAGAGATTTATCCAAAACAGAAGGTTGCTATAATTCGGTGTTGCAATGACTATGCATGGCACTAGATTATGGTTGAATACATCAAGAATTTAAGAATGGCTGAGACAATGACACCGAGATGACGTCGTGGCTGATGTGATAAACCATTTATATGTCACTGCAAGATCTTTTTTGTTATGCCCCTTATATTTGCCGTGTAATTAAATAAATATATTGTGTCACTTTTTTAAGGTATGTTTGATATGTTAAAATGTAAATAACAACATAACATAAGATAGATCATAACACTTGTCATTTTCACTCCATTATTTTATTTAGCGGCTCAAACATATCCTTAGAAGTAGATTGAAATTATAAATGAATATCCATATAAAGTTGCAAGTGATTTCTAATCCCAGTTAGAAGCTTTTAAACGGAGTTTGGCTCACAGGATAAAATTTCTGCATTCAAAGTTTATGTCGATAAATGCGCATTTTCAAGTTGGTGAAAACAACCAACATGGAAACTTTTTGTGATTGATTGCCACTCGAATGTTAATGTGCCTTGTTTCAAAATTCGTGGATGAATACTGTCAAAAACAAGATCGTGGATGAAAATTAGAAGACCAACAGAAACTTCATTGCCAATATCGAGTGGAATAATACTTATCTACAAGTAATTATTTATTAATTTTTTTACAAAAAGGGAGTATGCAGTAATTATTCATTGCCGGTATGATTAAAAGGTCATGGGTTGTACACTACCCAAAAACAAAAAAAAGGTTATGGGTTCGGTTCAAGTCTTGGAAACAAAATATTGCGTGAAAAAACAAGTTGGGTATGCAGGAAATTTAGTGCACACAGTTACCCTAAATGTGTTTTTTTTTTTACAAGAATATATATATTTACCTTTAGTGTGTCCAAGCCAAAATGAAGCTCTCCATTAACTCTTCCGTGCAAGTGAGTGAGACGGTTAGCACAGAAACAAAAAGGAGCAAAGAAGCAATTGAGGCCAAATTGGCTGCCTTCAATTTTTGACAAAGAAGCCTTGCGAAGAACTTGTATATCCATCGTGATGAGCAGGGGTGGAGCCACCCCCCAGCTAGCCTAGGCACTAGCCCAGGCTCAGCTCCAGCTTTCTTTGTAGCAAGCTCAGCCATGACTAGAACTTTTAGATTTTCCTGCAGATTTATGTGTAAAATCCGCACGAAACACATTTCCTGCAGATTTTGCCAAGGATTTAGGTTCCCAGATGAGGTAATACCTTAGGATTTTAAGATCTGCAGGAAAGATATATCCACAGGAAATGTAACATTATCCGCAGAAAATGTGAAATTATTCGCAGGAAGGAAGTAACGTTTTGCGATAAATTTTTTGCTCAGACTCTATAAAATTTCTGCCTCCGCCACTGGTGATGAGTCATTTGTTAGTTTGTTAGAATATATCAATAGTATGCTTAACTAGTTTGTATAAGTAGGAAATTGATGAATGTAAAAATACAAGAAGAACGAAACAATCAGAAGGTGCACCAAGATACGAGCCATCAGAGAGTTCAACATTCTTTGAAGTATCAACAGTTCCATTTGGTATAGAAGATGTTTTTGTTTCTGCACGGATCTCAAGATATGCAAGACTATCCATTAGCATCAAACTTAAACGATCTCACATAGTCCGCATCAAACTTTATGTAGTATGTCCTATATTTGATCATTAGTTATTTAGCACCTTGCCCAAATCAATTATCAGATGCGGATCCAAATTTGTTAATGCATAAAAGCATACGAGGTTACATATTGGCAACATTAGAACAAATTAAAATATGAAAAGATAAGAAAGTGACAATATAAAACAAATGAATACAGTCAAGCAATGTCTCCGTATTACGATTAGCCATGTCGAAAATGAAGAGATAGAAAAAGGAGAACTTTGAATTGGTACTTATGAGAGGTGAACAAAAAATGATGGTGGAAAATAAAATGAAGACATGGGAAATGTTAACTTGTGCCCTTAAGGCACAAGATAAGGAACCCAACATCATAACTTTTTGTTGGAATGTGTGCATTCAATTTAATTTTTGAATTTATAATAAATAGAATGCACAAAATTTGAGGAAATATTTCTATTTTTAAGTTCCTTATCATGTGTCGTAAGAACACAAGTTAACATGACCCCAATTTATATAGGGAATTCATTGGAAAGAGAATGACCATTTATCTCTTAATGAATGAGAGAGCTGTAATTGGATTAAACATGCATATTAATGACACTAATGACATGTTGCAGACAATTTTGAATTTGAATATCAAATGATTTGGAGGGATGTAATTGCATTAAACATGAATGTTAACAATACTAATGATATGTTAGGGGGGATTTGAATTCGAATTTCAAATGTATTAGCGAGAAATAAACAAGGTTACATGTATGTATTGCAATGCATTAAATGCAAAAATGAGGAGATTCAAATTTTAGTTTTAGGGAGAAACTAAAATTCAAAATTAGTCTATTTTTTATTGAATATATAGGGCACAACTCATTATTGTTGGTAAATGCAATTTAACCCTGGGTATCTGGGTATTCACATTTAATAAGCAATCAAATTTAAAAGATGAGAGGGAAGACTTAGCATTTAAGGCGCAAATAAAAGGGAGAAAAAATAACTTTAAAATTAGATTATGGTTAACTTGACTTAACAAGCTTTTATGTTAAGAAATTTTGTAATGAATTTGATTCTTCTAAAAATTAAATAAACCCTAATTAATTTATGTTTTAATGTTGTTAGAAGAGACAATAGCATAAAAAACCATATGATACAATAAATTTGTTCCATACCATTTACCGCTTCTGTAACGGCGTTTCGTTGTAACACAGTGGTGTTCTGTTGTGCACATTCTTGTAATTTTTATTTACTATATTTAAATGGAAAAAACAAGTAATGACCATTGATTATACCTTTATGTCGCGGCCATTTTCATAGCAATGAACCTGTTTTTAAAACCTTACTTATAGGTTACTCAACACTCACATTTCTATCAAATTTGAGACTCATTACTCACACTTTTCATTTTTAGAGGACATTACTCACACTTATATGAAGCTTGCATTACTTTAGGTTCATGTTTTGATGATGCTAGTGTTGGATGTTTGTTGGTCTCACTTTTGCTAAAACAAATATTCATGCAAGATGTTGGATACGATGTTCCAACATGTGGGTACGGTTAAGTGTGCCCTGGTTTTGTGCCTTGTATCGCTTTCTTGGATGTTTTATTTTTATGTGAGATCACTGAATATTCTCTGAAGATTTGATTCACTTGGATTGTTGCCCAAGAAGCGTGTTCCTAGAAGCAAGGAAAGGCGGTTTATACTTGGCTTAATTCTTAAGAATGTTGTTGCGACATTTAAGGAAATAATATATTTGCTTCTAGAATATTGTGGAGACTGAATATATGATTTGGTCTGCTGATTTTTAACCTATGACGAAAAAGCCCATGTTGCTGAATGGCTATATAAGGAAGATTCATACCCTAGTTTTATTCATCAATTCAATAGTATCGAATTGAGTCTTTTAGGGTTTCGTTGTTAATCCTTGTGCTTTATTTGTGAGCCTCTCTTTGTATCACCTTGATGCATTGAGCAGGACCTGTAGTTGAGTTGTAATGGATCAAAACCATCGCTTTATATAAGAGTCATGTTATAGTCATGTTAAAGCACTCATCAATTAATGTCTCATTGTGTCTCATGAGTTCCATGTGTCTTGCATACCATTTTTGCATGTAAAATCCTTTTTCCAAGCCTTTGAATCGATTCACACTAATTTGAATCGTATCACTAGAAGTCTCTGACTTGGGTTGAATCGTTTCATGAATATTTTAAACTTATCATAACTGAATCGATTCAAATTTATTTGAATCGTATTAAGAAAACTATCTAACTTGTGAGTGAATCGATTCAAATTAGTTTGAATCATTTCAACCTTCATCCTAGGTCTCTTGAGTCGATTCATTTTTGGTATGATACATATCCATCTTCATAGCATCTTCATAACCTTCAGGCTTGTCTTTTAGCTGTCTGAATCGATTCACACATTTAGCGAATCGATTCACCATTTTTTTTTTTTGCTGAAATTTTTGCATTAGCACCCTTTTCTATATATAGTCACTTTCTCATGACACCCAAATCATTGAATCATTTGCATCTATTCTCTCCAGAGTCTCCAAATCTCATTGTCCATACATTCTTCAAGATTAAACACTTTTTCTTATAATCACTTTGTTCTTTGAGTCATAGATTGCTAGAGTGCTATAGGGATTGTAAGTTGGTTCATTCAAGAAAATTGATTGGGCAAATCAAGGTTCTAAAGGGAAAAGAATAATCTCATTCCACCTCAAAGGTCTTGGGGGGTTCTTCCTAAAGTTCTTGTGTTCAAGGGGATTTAATTGTCGGACGGAGCATCGTAGAGTTCGAGTGAAGAACTTCAAGGGTTTCACGGGTGATATAAGATTCGAAGACATCAGGAAGCACCAATTTCAAAGGTTATTTGAAGATTGGGGGAGTGATTGCATTGGATTTGAAGAACTAGGGTAGTTTCAAGGAATTATTGTAATCAGATTGTAATCAAACATTCAATATTCTAATGGATGTCCTTGGTGGAGACGTTTTCCATCAAGAAGTGTGGAGATAGCTTGAAGCGGGGATGAAAGAGCAAACCACTATAAATCTCGGTGTCTTCTCTCTTCTCTATCCTTTATAATTCCGATTACTTGTGTATTAGAAGCTTGATAAATTGCTAATGTAGAGATTAGGTGTCATCTAGGTTTAAACCATTAAAATTGGTTTTTTTCGGTTGATTTTCTTTGTCTCACATTACTATAATATCACACTTAGTTTCAATTCATTGTCAATTTGTCAAACAATTACATAATTATGTTCATTAGTATAATTAGTTAATTGCTCTTAGGTTTGGTTTGAGATTGTACTTGTTTAGTAACTTGTGTGAATTTTATTAATATTAGATTGTGTTAAGAATACTTAGAATCTCTCAATTCAAAGTGAATCTTATCTTAGTGCATAGTCTTATTAATTTTGTCTTAGCCATTGAAACTTGCATAATCCGACAAGTCGTAATTCGCCTTTACAAAAAATGATTTCGCTACGAACTCAATAATCATTTTCAAACGCTATTCACCCCCTAGTGCGTATTCCCTTGCCATATCGACCAACAAGTGGCATCAAGAGCCTAGTTTCTTTGCTAATGGTTAATCACCAGAAAAGTCAATATGGCAAGTAAGGAGCCTAAGGGGGCGTATAATAGAGCATGGATTTTTTACGGAGAAAACTATGACTATTGGAAAGAATCCATGAGAGTTCATATCCAATCGGTGGACATGGATGTGTGGGATGCCGTAACCAATTGGTGACTCTAACCACCAGTTGTTGCTAACGGTGTCCCACAAGACAAACCAAAATCCGATTGGACTGACAATGAAAAAAAAGAAGGACTAATATGATTTGAAGGCGCGAAAGATACTCATATCTTCTCTTGGGGTGAATGAGAATCATTCTGTCTCTCATTGTAAAACTGCTAAGTCTATGTGGGACACGTTGGAAAATCTTCACGAGGGAACCGACGACGTTAAGCAATCTAAAATTAATACTCTCATTCAACAATACGAGCTCTTTCAAATGGAGGATGGTGAATCCATCTCCTCCATTCAAATGAGGTTCACTCATATCGTTAACAAGTTGCAAGACCTAGGAAAGGTCATCTCAAACAAAGATTGCACTAACAAAATTTTGAGGTGTATCACTAGGGATTGGCAACCCAAAGTGACGACTATTAAGAAATCACAAAACTTTAATATCCTTGACATTACTACTCTCTTTGGTAAACTCAAGGAACATGAGCATGAGATTATACGATTGCCGTCTAGTGATAAAGACCTTAAGAAGAAATAAAAGAAATAAGTTGTTCCAAAAGCCTCCTCATCCAAGGATAGTTTGTCAAAGCATGGGGATTGTGACTCCGGAAATGAATCACCTAGTGAAGAAGAAATGGGGATGTTTGTTAGACACTAAAAACCCTACATCCAAAAGAATGGGTTAAGGCGTAGTGACAAGAACTTGGGGAACTCTAGGAAGACTAAAATTCAAGAGGATGTAAAGGGTCCAAATTGCTATGGATGTGGAAAATTTGGTAACCTAAAAAGTGAATGTTCCGAACTACTCAAAACAAGAGGCAAATCTAACTCATCCGATAAGTCAAAAGGAAGAAGAGCTTACATAGCATGGAAAGATGAAGAAACTTCCTCTACACGAAGTGACTCAAAAAATGATGAAGTTTCCCTCCAATAATAAATTGCAAAATGTTCTTATTGAAATGCATGGAGATGCTATGAATGCCTTTAAGAAAATCGGCTCTTAAAAGAGAACCATTATCAAATTAGAGGCTGAAATTTTAAAAATTAAAGGAGATTTCGAACTTTTTAAAAAGGAGCATGCATCTTTAAAGAATGAGCAATTTGCGATTCGTATAAAATAGTCACCTAAGTCTAATGTATCAATAACACCAAAGTCTGAGTCTAAGGATATTGATACATGTGAAGCTTGTCCTAAGTTACAAGAAGAGATCACATCTCTAAAGAGTAAAATGGAACAAGCCTCAAATGTTCCCATGGCCTTTGCTATAAAATCTATTAACCACAACTCTCATTTTAAAAACTCCTCTAAGAGGAAGTCTCAAAAGAAACATCTACATAGAAAAGTTCATGGTCAAAAAGTTAGGTGCAATTATTGTTGAGAAGTTGGGCACGTCACACCTCACTGCCATGCTATGAAAATTTTAGTTCCTAAAGGGCTAATGAGATGGATACCCGAACAATGATCTACAAACTTTACTAATCCCAAGGACCCAACTTGTATTGGGGACCTAAATCTCACCTAATTATTGTAGGAGTCTTTTGAAACCACTAGAAGAAAGTGGTACCTAGATAGTGGTTACTCAAGGCACAAGACGGGAGATCCATCCATGTTCATCGATTTTAAGAGAAGGGAACGAGGATTTGTCTCCTACGGTGACAATAATCAAGGTAAGATCCTAGGTAAGGGTGTTGTGGGAAATCCCTCCACAACCACTATAAAAGATGTAATGTTAGTAAAAAGGCTTAAGCATAACCTCCTTAAAATTAGCCAATTTTGCAACAATGGGTTCACTATAACTTTCAATACCCATAGTTGTATCATTGAGCATAATGATGGAAAGGAAATTATGTTTAAGGGTTTGAGAGTTGATAATGTATATGTACTTAATTTAGATGGTGTATCTCTTAGTGGCACTAAATGTCTCATGGCCAAGAACGAATATTCTTGGTTATAGCATAGACGACTTAGTCATGTCCACTTTGATTTTCTAAATAAGGTATAGTCCAAGGATCTAGTAATAGTTTTACCTAATTTGTTTTGAAAAAGATAAACTTTGTGATGCTTGACAAAAGGGGAAGCAAACTAGAGTATCTTTTAAGCTGAAAAATGTTTCAACTTTAAAACATCTAGAGCTTCTCCACATTGATCTTTTTTGTCCTTCGAGAACAAAAAGTCTAGGTGGCAAATATAACGACTTTGTCATTATTGATGACTATTCTAGAATCACTTTGACTTTATTCTTAGCTAGCAAAGACGATACCTTTGATGCTTTTTCTAGATTTGTGAAGATTATCCAAAACCAAAATTCTTTGAAAATTATTTCTCTTAGAAGCGATCATGGTGGTGAATGTTTTAATCATCACTTTGAAGACTTTTGTGATGAGTTTGGCATTTCACATATATTCTCATGTTCCAGAATGGTTGAAAGGAAAAATATAGTTTTAGAGAAGCTTGCTAAGAGAATGTTAAATGAATTGGGAGGATGCTATTATTACTGCATGCCACGTCTTAAATAGAATTGTCATTAGACTGGTCCATGATAAGACACCCTATGAACTACCTAAAGGAAGGTAGCCAAACTTTTTATGTTTTAGAGTCTTTGGGTGTAAATGTTTTATCTTAAACAATGGTAAGGATAAACTTGGTAAATTTGATGCTAAAGTGGATAAGGGTATCTTCTTGGGATACTCATCTACTAGCAAGGCATATAGAGGTTAGGAAAGATACTTTTTTAGATGTTGTAGTAATTACTACAAAGGACATTGTCGAGGATGGTGACCAACAAGAAGCTCCTCCAAAAGATGAAGACAACAAGGATAATTGTCTAGTAATGATTGGATCACCACGAGAGACCATCCTTTGGAGAACATTCTAGGTGACATAAAAAAGGGAGTAAGGACTCGGTCTCAGGTAAGTAATTTATGTGGTTATACCGCTTTCGTATCACAAGTTGAGCCTAAGAACATAAAAGAAGTAATGATTGACGAAATTGGATTCTTGCTATGCAAGATGAGTTAAATCAGTTTAAAAGAAATGAAGTTTGAGACTTAGTTCCTTGTCCTAAAGGGAAGTCAATCATTGGAACTAAAGGGGTCTTTACGAATAAGCTTGATGATAATGGTATAATCATAAGAAACAAGGAAAGGCTTGGGCAAAAGGGTACAACCAAGAGGTATGGATCGACTACGAGGAGACTTATGCTGTCGTAGCCCGCCTTGAGGCTATACGTCTTCTTTTGACATTTGCTTGTTATCTTGACTTTAAACTCTATCAAATGGACGTTAAGTCCGCTTTACTAAATGGCTTACTAAACGAAGAAGTTTTCGCAACACAACCACCCAGTTTTGAAAATCTTGAATTTCCAGATCACTTTTTCAAATTAAAAAGGGCTCTCTATGGTCTCAAACAAGCTCCTAGAGCTTGGTATAAGATATTGAGAAAATTTCTTTTAGAATAAAGGTTTTATCGTGGTAGTGTTGACACAACTTGGAAAAGATATTTTACCTGTTCAAGTCTATGTCGATGATATTATTTTTTGGTCTACTAATGAAAGTATGGTTAGAGAATTTTCTAAGCAAATGCAGGGTGAGTTTGAAATGTCTCTCATGGGGGAGCTCACCTTCTTCCTTGGTCTACAAATAAAGCAAGCCAAAGAGGGAAAGTTTGTTAGTCAAACTAAATAAACCTTGGAGATGCTCAAGAAGTTTGATATTCAAGTTGCAAGTCTATTTCCAATCGCATGGCCTCAGCTCTCTCAACTAACAAGGATGAATTTAGCATCGACATTGATTGGAAAAGGTATAGAGGTATGATAGGATCTTTGCTTTATTCAACAACAAGTAGGTTCGATATCATGTTTACTGTTTGTTTGTGTGCTAGATACCAAGCCTCCCCAAAGGAATCCCACTTCAAAATTGTTAAAAGAATTTTGCGCTACTTATGTCAAACTACTCATTTTGGTTTGTGGTATCCAAAGGAGGGTTATTATTGTCTAGTTGAGTTTTCGGATTCGGACTTTGCTGGTTGCAAATTAGATCGAAAGAGCACTGGTGAAACTTGTCATTTATTTGGAAGTTTTTTAATCTCGTGGCATAGAAGAAAGCAAAATAACATTGCTCTTTCTACCGTTGAGGCTAAATATGTAGCAGCCGGTAGTTGTTGCTCACAAATTTTATTGCTTAAACAAAATCTACTATGTAATATCTCTCCATGTACTATGTTATTCTCTTTAGCTTGGACTGAATCTTGTTTATTTCTTTCTTTTTGCATGCTATATCTTGTCCATGTGCCTTTTTTTGCATGCCTACAAGTTTTCAATTGCGGGCTTGCTTGTATGTTCCCTTACTCTTTTTGACGTTGTCAAAGGGGGAGATTACATGTTGATTTTTTCTTGAATTTTTCTTCTTATTTCTCTTCCTTGGTTAGCATGATTGATTGTGTATGTTATGAGTTGTGTCGTGTGTATGCTTGTATACTTGTTGTTTTGTTTTGTTTTTTTTCCTTTTATGCTATGTTTCAGGGGGAGCTAAACTTACTTCATCAACATTGTTTGACATCTTCAAAAAGGGGGAGATTAAAGCTTGCATTGCTTTAGGTTCATGTTTTGATGATGTTAGTTTATAGTTCCTAGTTGATGCTTATTAGTAGTTTCATTTGGTGGTTGTTTTGTTCTTAGCAATATAGCATAAAGTCATGTTAAAGTACTAAGTAAACCATGTCTCATTGTGTCTCATGTGTTCCTTGTGTCTTGCATGCCATTTTTGCATGTAAAACTCTCTTTCAACGCCTTTGAATCGATTCACACAAATTTTAATCGTCACAAGAAGTCTTTGACTTGGGGTGAATCGTTTCATGAATTTTTTAATCTTATCACCATTGAATCGATTCAAATTTGTTTCAATCGTATCAAGGGAACTCTCTGACTTATGAGTGAATCGATTCAAATTAATTTGAATCGTTTCAACCTTCATCTTGGATCTCTTGAGTCGATTCATTTTTGGCCTGATGCGTATCAATCTTCATAACCTTCATGCTTGTCTTTTAGTTGTTTGAATCGACTCACACATTTAGTGAATCGATTCACCATGTTGTGTTTAGCCAAAATGTTTGATTTAACACCATTTTCTATATATATTCACTTTCTCATAACACCCAAATCATTGAATCATTTCCATCTACTCTCTCTAGAGTCTCCAAACCTCATTGTTTATACATTCTTCAAGATTAAACACTTTTTCTTAGAATCTATTTGTTCTTTGAGTCATAGATTGCTAGAGTGTTATAGGGATTGTAAGTTGGTTCATTTAGGGAAATTGATTGGGTAAATCAAGGTTCTAAAGTGAAGTTAGTAATATCATTCCACCTCCAAAGGTCTTGGGGGTTCTTTCTAAAGTTCTTGTGTTCAAGGGGATCTAATTGTTGGACAGAGCGTCGAAAAGTTTGAGTGAAATCTTCAAGGGTTGCACGGGTGATTGAAGATTCGAGGACATCAAGAAGCACCAATTTCAAAGGTTATTTGAATATTGGGAGAGTGATTGGATAGGAACTAGGGTAGTTTCAAGGAATTCTTGTAATCACATTGTAATCAAACAGTCAATATTCTATTGGAAGTCCTTGGTGGAGACGTTTTTCATCAAGAAGATTGGAGGTAGCTCAAAGCGATGACGAAAGAGAGAACCACTATAAATCTCGGTGTCTTCTCTCTTCTCTGTCCTCTTTAATTGTGATTTATTGTGTATTTTAAGCTTGATAAATTGCTAGTGTAGAGATTAGGTGTGATCTAGGTTTAAACCATTAAACTTGATTTTGTTCATTGATTTGCTTCGTCACACATTAATATAAGATCACACTTAGTTTCAAATCACTGTCAATTTATCAAACACTGACACAATTGTGGTCATTAGTATAATAGATTAATTGCTCTTAGGTTTCATTTGAGATTATACATGTTTTGTAACTTGTGTGAATTTTATTAATATTAGATTGTGTTAAGATTACTTAGAATCTCTCAATTCAAAGTGAATCTTATATTAGTGCATAGACTTATTAATTTGTCATAGCCATTGAACCTTGC
>Ga0228710_1005673_pt1 | contig 19282 bp, 5 predicted proteins | sample MedpolnodulmetaG_FD_177995 | JGI IMG/M metagenome (GOLD analysis project Ga0228710, IMG submission 177995) | Root nodule microbial communities from Medicago polymorpha collected in Santa Monica, California, United States - pink nodules | ecosystem: Host-associated > Plants > Roots > Nodule...
TTTTTGGGAGTGTTGACCATAGGAAAATATCTTGGGTGAATTGGAATATTGTTTGTAGGCATAAGGAGGTTGGTGGCTTGGGGGTAAGGAGAATTAGGGAGTTTAATTTAGCTTTACTAGGGAAATGGTGTTGGCGGGTGTTGGAGGATAGGGAGAGTTTGTGGTTTAGGGTGTTGTCGGCGCGGTATGGGGTGGATGAGGGGCGGTTGAGAGGGGGTGGTCGTGAGGCCTCTGAGTGGTGGCGTGTTGTTAGCAGTCTGAGTAGGGAGATGTCTTTCAACGATCATGTCAGTCGCTATGTTGGGAACGGGAGGAAAACTCTGTTTTGGTCTGATGTTTGGTGTGGTGGGGTGTCTTTTAGGGTCCGGTTTAGCAGGTTATTTGACTTGTCAGTTTTTAAAGGGGAGTCGGTGTTTGAGATGTCGCAGTTAGGGTGGGGGGAGGGTGGTGAGGCTTGGAGGTGGAGGCGGAGGTTGTTTGTCTGGGAGGAGGAAATGGTGGGGGAGCTCATTTTATTGCTTGATAATGTTACACTGCAGGTTACTAGGGAGGACAAATGGCTCTGGACTTTGGAGAACTCAAATGCTTTCAGTGTTCGTAGTCTGTATAATTTTCTTACCCTTCAACTGCCTGCGGAGCTACCAGACGATGCTTCTTCTATTTGACATAAGGATGTTCCTCTTAAGGTGGTGGTGTTTCCTTGGCGCTTGTTTCGGGATAGATTGCCTACAAAGGACAATCTACTCCGGCGAGGTGTTATTCACTTTGATTCCAGGTTGTGTGTGGCAAGGTGCGGCACTGTCGAAACGTCTTATCATTTATTTATTCATTGTAATTTTTTTGGTACTGTTTGGCACTCAATTTATAGTTGGTTTGGCATCTCAGTGGCCAACCCATTTTATGTGCCTGATCATTTTCATCAGTTCGGCTTTTGTGGTGGTCTTGGGAAGAGGCGGCGCTCCATTTTACAGTTTATTTGGTTTGCAACGGTGTGGGAAATATGGAAGGAAAGAAACAATAGATTGTTCAAAGGCAAAGAATGCCCCGTTTTCAGGTGGTTGATAGGATTAAGTCCATCTCCTATATGTGGTTGAAGGCAAAGTACGTTACTCTTCCCCTCAATTTACATGGCTGGTGGCTTAGTCTGTTCACCATGTTGGGCATAGGTTAATAGTTTCTTTCTTTTTTGTATATCTTTTCATTTTTCCCCTTGTAAATATTGCTCAGACCTTGTTGTTCTTCCTTGGTACACCTTGTACTAGGAAGTACACTTTCCTTTGGTAATATATTTCATTTTAGCTTCTTCAAAAAAATATATATAATTATTTTACACATGCATCAAATTGTGTGTTTTCACATCATTAGATGCATGTGTAAAATAATTGTATATTGATCGAGTATATTAATTAAAGGGTTAATGGTGCTTTACCCCCGTAATATAAGACATTTTTGGGTTTATCCTGTAAAAAAAAAAATATTTATCCACCTGTAAAAAAAAAAATATTTACCCCTAAATAGGTCATTCAAAAACGAAAATTTCTGCAAAAAGTATTCTAGAAGAAAAAAAAATTACAAGGGGTAAATCAATTTTTTTTTTCAGGAAATAAACCGGAAATGACATATATTACAGGAGGTAAAACACTAATAACCCTTAATTAAATTCATGTTTTTCATTTATTTCACTAGTTGACCACTCATTTGCAAGTTGTTTATAATTAACACAAATAACTATGATTCGTGTAAGATTATAAAAAAAAATAATTTAATGATATGACAGATATGTACTGGTCAGAGCGATATCTCTTATTGATTGATTAATCCAGTTGAAAATTTCAACGGGATATACATATTTCTTATGAAATTATAGTCCGCATACACCACCAAATTGGTAAAACTAAAAATATTTCTTTTGACTTTTGTAAATTTTCCTTGGCCTACCAAGAGAGGAAAACACCATAATTCAATGATATACATATGATCGGAATAGTATAATTGCAAGGAGCAGCTAGCAATATGAGATGATAGTTAAATGGCAGAAACTGCAGTATTGTTTGCCCTGGACGAAGTATTCCAATTTCTAAAACAAGAAACAACTCTTCTTAGAGGTGTACACAGAGAATTTTCAGACATCAAAGATGAACTTGAGAGCATTCAAGTCTTCCTCAAAGATGCGGACAGAAGAGCTGCGAATGAAGCAGACACCAATGATGGAATAAGAACTTGGGTTAAGCAGCTGAGAGAAGCATCATTTCGCATTGAAGATGTCATCGATGAATACCTTTGGCTGAGGCATGGGGTCAAACCTCCTGGATGTGGAGCATTAGTCTGCAAGATTGCAAGTCTAATCAAAACCTTGATTCCCCATCATCAGATAGCATCTGAGATTCAGGACATTAAGCAGTCAATTCGTGGAATCAAGGAAAGAAGTGAGAGGTATAACTTTCAAATTTCACATGAAGCAGGATCATCAAGTAGCAGCAGCAGTACGAGAGAGACAGAAAATGGAAGATGGCGTGATCCTCGACTATCTGCTCTTTTCATTGAAGAAACTGAAATTGTAGGATTCGAAGGCCCGAGAGAGGAATTAATTGGTTGGTTATTGGAGAGTGCAGCTGAGCGCACTGTGATTTCAGTGGTAGGAATGGGAGGTATAGGAAAAACCTCTCTCGCCAAGCTAGTTTTTGACAGCCAAAAGGTAACAACACAATTTGATTGCCGTGCTTGCATCACAGTTTCTCAATCTTACACTGTGAGAGGGTTACTGATACACATGATGGAGCAATTTTGTCGGGAAACTGAAGACCCTCTTCCGCAAAAGTTGCACAAAATGGATGACAAGTCACTGGTTATAGAAGTAAGGCAATACCTGCAACATAAGAGGTATTTGATATTCTTTGATGATGTATGGCAAGAAGATTTTTCCGACCAGGTTGATTTCGCCATACCTAATAATAATAAAGGTAGCAGGATCGTAATCACCACTAGAATGAGGCATGTTGCAGAATTTTTCAAGAAATCCTTTTTAGTTCATGTTCACAACCTGCAACTCTTGCCTCCAAACAAAGCATGGGAACTCTTCTGCAAAAAAGTATTTAGATTTGAACCTTGTGGGCATTGTCCACCTGAGCTTGAGGCTGTATCAAAAGAAATTGTTAAAAAATGCAAGCAGCTACCTCTAGCAATTGTAGCCATTGGTGGTCTACTTTCAACAAAATCTAAAACATTGATTGAATGGCAAAAGGTGAAACAAAATCTGAGCCTAGAGTTGGAACGTAATGCCCATTTAACGAGTCTAACAAAGATTTTGTCACTTAGTTATGATGGCTTGCCTTACTACTTGAAACCATGCATTTTGTATTTTGGAATATATCCAGAGGACTATTCTATTAATCATAAGAGATTAACTCGACAATGGATAGCTGAAGGGTTTGTTAAATTTGATGAGAGACAGACTCCAGAGCAAGTTGCAGAGGAGTACTTGTCAGAATTGATTCACAGAAGTCTGGTTCAGGTCTCAAGTGTTGGCTTTGAAGGGAAAGTTCAGACATGTCAAGTCCATGATTTACTGCGGGAAGTGATCATTAGAAAAATGAAGGATTTAAGTTTCTGTCATTGTGTGCATGATCATAGTGAGTCAACTGTAGATGGAAAAACTAGGCGCCTCTCTATATCCGCTAGTCCCAACAATTTGTTGAAGAGCACTAACAATTCACTTATTCGTGCTATTCATGTTTTTGAAAAAGGTGGATCATTGGAGCATTTCATGGGCAAACTGTGTTCTTGGTCTAGGATTTTGAAGGTACTTGACATTCGAGGTACATCACTGAATCATATTCCTAAAAATTTGGGCAATCTTTTTCACTTAAGGTACATAAACCTAAGTTATACTAATGTACATGCTCTTCCTAAATCTATTGGTGAACTACATAACTTAGAGACATTAGATTTAAGAGAAACACTTGTGCGTGAACTACCACGTGAAATAAACAAGCTGACAAAACTACGACATCTTCTTGTTCTTCATCGTAACTATGAAGCAAAGTATTCGCTTTTAGGCTTTACAACTGGTGTGCGGATGGAAAAAGGTATTAAAAACCTGACTTCCCTACAAAATCTTTATTATGTAGAGGTAGATCATGGGGGGGTAAATCTCATTCAAGAGATGAAAATGTTAAGGCAGTTAAGGAAGTTAGGTTTAAGGCATGTAAGAAGAGAGCACGGGAATGCCTTATGTGATGCAGTAGTAGAAATGAAATACCTTGAAAATCTTAATATCACCACAATAGTTGAAGATGAAACAATTAATTTGAACTCTGTCTCATTTCCACCCCAACTTCAGCGACTTCATTTGAAAGCTAAACTAGATGCATTGCCTGATTGGATTCCAAAACTTGAGTATCTTGTTGAGATAAAGCTGGCTTTATCGAAGTTGAAAGAAGATTCACTACAGTCCCTGAAAAACTTGCCAAATCTGTTGAAGTTCTCTTTGTGGGACAATGCCTATGATGGTGAAATTTTGCATTTTCAGAATGGAGGGTTTCTGAAATTGAAGAAACTCAATCTCAGTCGCTTGAATAGAGTAAATTCCATTGTTATAGACAAAGGAGCTTTGCTTTCTCTTGAACATATTATAATGGATAAAATTCCCCAAGTGAAGGAGGTACCCTGTGGCATCAAGCAGTTGGAGAAACTCAGAGATATTTACTTCACTGATATGCCAGCTGAATTTGCTGAGAGCATTGATCCGAACAAAGGACAATACTACTGGATTATCAAGCATGTACCTATTGTATTCATTCGCCACTGGATTGGTCCAAATATACTTGATTATGATATTCACACTATTCACTCATCCTCCAAGGAGTCACAAACAAATTGACAATGCTATGGTGTCTAGTAAGGTTCAATATATGAAGGTACCTTTCCTCTAATCACACAATGTTTGTATATCTTTTTATTAGGCACTGTAGAAAGGGAGGGATCATTCAATATAATTTGGTTTAGAATTTTTATATAAGTATTCTTGAACTATCATTCAATATAATTCTATAGTGACGCTTCATTTAAAGTTTAATTAAGTTGACAATTGTATATGAGATAACTGACTCAATTTTTGTGTGTCAATGTGGACAGAAATCTGGAGTCTCCATGTTACAGTTCAAAGATGATGCATTTTGTTCTTCATTTCATCTATAGTTCTGCAATAACAAAGAAAAATGTGTATTCCATTCACAGAGTGACTTTGGCTTTTATTTTGTTAGTTGTGGTGTTGTATAATTTGGCTGTGGAATTTTTCATTCAAAACCTTGTAAATGAGACCTATATATGGACTCCATTGAGAGATATCATTTTGGTATTTCTTCTTTCCTATATATTTTCCATTTGTGGTGTTTAAGATTGGTCGGAGCTTTTCTTCAATCCTTGTAATAACCAAAACCTCTTCTTATTTGTTAACCAAGAATGATTCTACATTTTCTACTAATACTATCATTTATCTAGATGTAGATTTCGACGCCTAGTTGATTTGAAGTATATCACGAGTGCACTGTCTCAGCCAGCCGGTTTCATCCATACATCATCTCCTCATTAATTTTGGAAACTGAAAAGAAAAACTGATATGGTCTCTAAACTGCCCCCTGCGGCAGGTGATTCCAGCTCTATGTGACTTCCTAACTAACTATTTATTTATTTATAAATTCAAGTCAGACACTTCGGCCTTCATCTACGAATCAGGTTCCATCATTGCATATTTGTTTCAGCATATGCAACCTCCAGTTTCAGTCCATATGCAAGCATTGAAACCTAATCTATGATGTCATAAATCAACCGCGTCAGAGAATCCTAAGCTTACAACATTTGGTAATGCTGGAAGGATTTTGGAAGGAGACACTCAATTCAAGAAAGAAGATCAACAGGAGCCTACATCATTTACTTTGGTCCCAACACTATTTCATGGTCTTGTAAAAAGCAACCAACAGATGGTAGATCCTAAACAGAGGCTGAATACACAGTCACAGCTTACAATCACGGCAGAAATACTATGGTTCAAGTAGCTACTCAAACAACCTGGTATTCCAATTGATACACGAACGAATCATCTACTCAGTAGAGAGACAACTTATGTGCTACTTATCTGTGAGCGAACTCCTTGTCACATCACATAGCTATAGATTATGATTTTGTGTGATTTAGTGGCAGCCAAACAGCTTAAAGTTTCTGACACTCTATCTTCTTACAAGTTACTATCCGAAAAACCTCTTCACTAAACCTCTTTTGCTATACATTTACACAACTTATATGCACTCGAACAATTTGATATTTCTAGTCACACCCCAAAGATGTACGGCCAGTACGGGTACACCCAAATCTATTTAAAAATTAATTTTAATACCAAAATTGCCCTTGTTCATATACATTTTCCAAAAACCCACTCTAAATCTTCACCATAATAGTTAAAAACCAGTTCCTGCTAAATCAATTCCCAAGACTTATTCAGAAAATCAGAAATTAAACAGTTGTAAACTACACAGTTCCTGAGACTTATTTAGAAGTCATGCTACTCGGAATAATGAAGAGATTTGAAATGTCTCGTCCTAAACTACACAACTATGCACATATGATGTCTCGAATAAACCATGCACATGGATTTCATCTCAACAAGTCAGAGAATAATAAGCTTACAGTTACGTAATTCTGTGGTCCTGATGGGGGAGGAGACACTCAAGAGTCAATACAGAAAATCAATAGGAGCCTACACTATTTACTTTGATGCCAATGCACTTTCTCGTTCAATTTAGAGGCTGCCTAGCCGCTCAAAACTTCTCACGTTCCAACATCCAACAAGTTACCAACATGAATGCTTTCTTTGCTCGATTATCCAGAATACATCATCTCAGCTCATCCAAAGCCTAAACTATTCTAAGGAAGAGTACAAAGTTGATCCTTGCATTGAACTCTAAATACTAGATCTAGATGAAACCTCTTCGATCTCTTTCAACAAGGAGGAACTTACTGTTGAAATTACTTTCGAGTTCCAAATAGAAAGGAAACAACTGAGAAGGTGCTTAGCTCCAAATGACAGACCTCTTTACGCGGTACTTTCTCAATCATAGCTTCTTTCATTGACAGAGTAGCAATTCAATCATTTCCTCATATAGAAAAGAATAATGATTGAATTGCTAGTCCCTTGGATTGCCTCTGATCTGTACATCTAAATTGGAGAGTAATGATTTTATGCAGATGTTCTAGCTTGTATTAGAACATCTAATACTTATAATAAATTTTCTGGCTTGTATTTTTTATAATTAGTATATTTTTGCTAACAGCTACAAAACAGTTGTCATAGAGAAACCAAACCAGAAAATTTAATATAACATTTCTGAAAAACTTATTTTAAGTTTTCCGATTTATATTATTCTTTGAATTAATATGTTATTGTCAACAGCTAGAAAACCACCGTCATAGATCGTAATAGATGACAATTTTTACGCGTTGCCATGTTATTACACAATTTTTGGAAATAAAAATACACAGGAAAACTTCGTAAAAAATTTCCGGTTTATATTCGAAAATTTATTCGATATTGTTCTCTTGAATACTTTGAAAAAATCTAAGAAAATAGTGGAGAAAAAAAAAACGAATTTTAGTTTATATAATAATGCCTCAAGTGGTAGTCCTACTCCAAGAAGCTGCAAAATTTTCACATTCATATTCTTGGATCTATCAATTTGAATGGTTCTAACAATTCATTCTCTCTTCAACATGTTGGTAATTTTGGACAGAAAATTACACTGGGTTAGTAGAAAGGAATTTGTTGTTGATAGCAATAACAATACTAACATTATCCATCTAAAGGATAATCTTTGTGAAGCCTGCTTCCCAGGCCAACTTAAAACCATGAATGACTCCTCACCATTTAGTAACATTTACCATAATGATTCCAATTTTTGCACTTAAGCAATCCATTTTGTCATTTCCTTTAGAAGTTCCATCCACATTCAATATTTTTCTTAGACCTTTTCAATTTCAAATCTTCTTCCAAATAGTATTGTTGACCTAATCCCACCTTTAATCTCTCAAGTATTGCAATTAAACAATTCTAGTTCCTCAATCTTAAATTTATCAAAAAAATTAAACAATTCACATTAAAATGTAAAGAAGACAATGCTACGAACAAAAAAGCATCATATTCAATTCAACTAACTAATCCATTCATTTACAACCATTTGAGTAAGAAACAATGTCTGATTTCTGAACACAAACCTAATAGCATCAAAATCACCAATTAACTTTTACTCTTCATTGTGAATTCAGATTAAATTGAAGAAATCAAAATATAAAGATGAAGATGAAGAAGATCTTGCTGACTTGAGACAAACCTGCGCATAGTTTTGGAGACATTTCATTCTATCTTCCACAGCTTGCATGTCATCTCTGATACTTTCGTATTTCCCTTTCAAAAGATTATCCAACGGAGCTACCTCCTTCTCCTCGCGTATCTTAGCAATTACACTCATCATCGATTCTTGCCAGAAAAAGGTAAACGTTTACATGACAATGAAGTATTCAACAACAAATGAAGATATACATTTTCACATAAATATTGGAAATGAGATAAATTTTAAAGTTATCAGAAAGAAGTCTCATTTAAGAGGCAAAACACGACACAATATTGTTAAGTAACTGTCCTGCTCATATTTTTAACTAAAAAGTCTCACAAAATCTACCATGTCAAACAATCCATCAAAATCTATATATTTTTGAATATCAAGAGACATTTTATAAGTTATGAGAAATCTTGATTGAAAAATAATGAATTTTGTAGCCCTAAATAAAAAATCTTAATTGTCTTGATTGAATATCACAAGATTCTTCTATATTTTATGAAAGTCTTAGTTGAATATCACAAGATTGTTCTATAGTTAAAAAGTCTTTTAAAATCTCTTGAAATCCCAAATCAATACACCCAATGTTATCTTTCTCTCATAAAAAACAATTGTCCGTTATTATCTTTTTCTCCAACATTTTTTTTTTTGTGCACTCTCTCATAACAAACAATTGTCAATTTTCTAAATATTGAGCTCGTCTTTATAATTATTTTAAGTCAATATAAAAATTATTCCAATTTTACATTAATCAAAAGCTAAGAAACTTTGTTTAAAAAATAAACTTTAGTTTTTCAAATAAATGACATTAATTAGGTTTTTTTTAAAGTCAAAATGAAGATAAATTAAAAAGGAACCAATAAGTACAACTAGGGGGCATGTACCTGACCAAGTAAACCACAAAACAACCCAAAAACGGGTGATACAACGATTCAGTACATGAATGGGTATAAAAAGAAAAAACCCTAGACAATCACTACCCCGGACAATCAAACAAACCCATGTGTGAGCGCAAAACCGAATTGTAAAAAAACGCATAGTGAGCATTCAGAGTATTGGGTAGGCGTATGAATCGTCTGCCAACACAGAAACGATCCAAGTTCCACAACTCCCTTCTAGATGAAGCAAGTAAAACGCTCTTTCAGGCCAATCCAACCAGATACGAATTGAAGCACGAAGTCGCATCAGTCTTGAAACTTTAGCCATAGTCCATATCAAACCGACGAAGAAAATTCAACACAGTCCACCAACGGTGCGTAAAGCAATCGCGACAGATACAGTCTTGAGGTACGATAAACGAAAACTACCGTCAACACGGAGCCTCTACACACCTAGCCATTTCGAGCATCAACAGACTAGAGAAACCAATCTCAACTCCAAGATAAACCAGAATCAAGATTTAAGAACAAACCAAGTCGGAACAAGTCCACCACCAATCAACAACTTCCTGTAACAAAAACAAAACAACACAGAAAATAAAAAGAAACATCGCCGCTACAACACCGGCAAGAACACCAACAACATCAAAGTATCCCCACGACCACAACCCAACGTACGCAATCTGAAACTAGCAAAACCACAGCCAGATCAAGCACATAAAACAGAAAGGTGGTGTTCAAGAATAGCTTCACGTCTGCGCTCGAAACATACGACAGCAGCGACAACGACTCACCAACACAACTAAAAAAAAAGAACTCAGTTGTGGCACCTAAAGCTGACTCATAAACCGAACCAAAACCCCACCCCTTCATCAGAGATTGGAGCACAACGACGTATCTAACAAGTACAGATCAGGAAAACGGCACCGACAAACACATCAACCTCAACAGTTGTTCAAAAGGTGCGACAGTGGAGATGGATTCTCCCAACCTGCGCAACCTTGTTAAAGTCTACATCTTGAAACAGGGGTTTGGATGAGGGAGGGAAGGAAACTGGTGGTGTTATGCGGTTGTTCTGTAGAGTGAATGGAGAGAAAAGTTTCTTTTTAGAGAGAGAAGGATACTTAATAGCATTAATTAGTTTTATTGAAAAAGATAAGAGTAATTAACAAAGGGTATAATTGACAAATCGTACCTTTAAAAATGTAATAACAACCAAATAGAAAAAGTGAATTTTAAAAAATTAGTAGACAGTCCAATAAAAAAATTCATGTGTTACTCTGTCTCCAAGTGGTGTAGTTACCGACCAAAGAAATTTCTCGACTCTATCATTATGGAATTTTTTGGGAATTCATCGGAAACTACAAGTTAATAGTTCTATCAGCTTATCACATTCAATAAACCTCCGTCGTGTTTATCGTTTGCTTTATTTGGTGATGTCTCAAGGGTGTCTTTTTCAAAAACTTGGTCTCCCCCATTTATTTTTCTTTCCATTTTCTCATTAAACCCAAGAAAAAAGTACACACCAATAACATGCATGTAATATTTTTTCGATAAGCTAGGAGAAAGGACAAACATCAAGGGGAAACGCGACACCTCCAAGAAACCTCTATTTTATGCCGCTTAACTCAGAAAATTTATTAAAAAAAAGGAAGGCTAAAGTGCATTTTTCACCTCTTAAGTTTTAAAAAGTTGCGATTTTGGCCCCCTATCAAAAAAATGACAAAAGTGACCCCCTATGTTTAGGGAAATATGCTCTTTTGACCCATTATCTTCTCAAAAAGTTGCGATTATGGCCCCTTTTTTGGGACATGTGGCGTCTTCTCAGCAGTTTTGGGACGAAAGCGGCCAAAATTGTAACTTTTTTAAATAAGGGGCCAAAATTGCAACTTTTTGAAACTTAAGGGGTGAAAAATGCACTTTAGCCAAAAAGGAAAAAATTATAAACAAGAGGGGGAACCACACTAAAAACCTCGGAAAGGCAAGCAAAAAAAAAAAAGGGACATCCCTAAAGAGAAAAAAAAAACTACTCAACAACCCTTAGGTTCACCCTTGGAACAAGTGTTGTAGGTCTTGGCTTTGTTGAGTTGCTTCTTCTGCTTCTCGTCAGATAAAGCGTAAATTATTCTTCTGAAGCATCTTTCTCCATAGCCCTTATTTGCCGAAGGAATTCAATGTTCTTCTAAAGCACCGAGTAGCAATGTTAGGGTTCAAGGACGAGTTTAGATCTAAATATTGGTCTGATCTAATGTGAGCACCAGGTCTGGGTCACATATAACCCGACCTAACTGGTCTTCTATACACCCCCTAACATGCATGAGGATAGTGAAACAAAGTGGAGGAAAAGGCTGAAGTCACGTGAAGAGAGAAAAGAGAGCCAGGATACAACAAAGGAATACATGAGTATTTTCTTTTCTATGTTGTTGTTTCTTTTTGTAGACGTGTATGACTTATTTTCATGCTCGTTCCTAACATTTTATGGGTCTTAGACTAAGTTGAAAAAAGGACCCCTTATATAATAAATAAAAAAAAAATTATAACCGGTGAATGAGATATGCATTAATCATGGAGGTCACCATAATACAATGTTTTGAAATCTCAACTATGTTGAAATTCCAAAAGACTTTGTGTCAAATGCATTTTGTCATATATTATTATAAAAAAGAATAACAAAAAAAAAAAATAGACGGGACGAATCAAACCCAACAAAACTTAATAACTCCAATGATCGTTTCACCCTTTTTTACAACCCAACAACATTTCACTTCACACCCCCAACCCAAAACTTTCATTTTTAACCCAGGCCTATGCCTGGGGTTGGTTCTGCTTATTTCCTAGGCAATTTGTTGTTTCCTTTAGGTTGGTCAATAAAGTCCAATGACCAAACAATTGTAATCATTTATATTCAGAATCCATAATTTTAGTAACTGGCTTATGCAATGCGCAACTCCTAGCGTGTGAGCAATTGAGGTAGTGGTAAGATACTTTCAATTTCTTCACAATTGTGCGACACATATCTCATAACATACAACACACAACAACCAGTAGTTGAACCTTCAACTTTTCCTAATTCCTTGCCTCATTTCTCCTCATTGAACGTCCACGATGAGTATACCCCAAAAAATCACTTGATATATCTTGAGTGATTTAACATGTTTCAAGGTCTTGTACGCCTAATAGCTCTTACATGCTCATCCATTGATTTATTTATAAAAACTAAAGTAAAACAAATCAAAACTTGTTAAATGACTCCTAAGTGCTACTAAAAATAATATAAGATTGGTTGTCATCAATATGTGAGTTCAATCTCCCTCATATCAACATATTATAATGTTGGGTTTCCTCTCTATATTATGAAAGATTAGACAAGAAATAAAAATATATATTGAAAGGTTGTCGATAAAAATGAACTCTAATTACAAGATTTTTTTTTGTTTGTTTGAGATATGTTCTATCAGCTAAAGGGACAAATATGATTCATTTGTATATTTTAGAGACATTTAACAATTTTTATTATCTTAAAAGATTTCTTGCAACAATTATTAATTATTTTTTTTAGGGAAACAATTATTAATATCTATTTAATTGATGTAACAAAAAAAAATCTATTTAATTGATGAAAAATAGCAAGAGACTTTATACTATATAAATTGATCCTACAAGTTTATATTTGTTATATACAAAGGTGAAAAAATGGCTGAGTCTCTGAAGTTTTTTTACATTCTGGTCATTTTTGTTTCCTTATATCTTGGTGTAGTTAAGAGTCAGCCATGTCTTAGTGACCACGATTGCTATATACAAAATCCGAAGGTTCCTTTTGGGCATATGGAGTGTTATAAAAGATCGTGTAGGCCTATTTGAACCATGTTAAGGTAAAAAATATTCTCCAATGTGTATAAGCATTTCATTTTCTTTGATCATTACAATGCTGTTAATTTTATAATTTTTTTCAATGTTGCAATTTATTTGAACGATTTAGAAGCATGTTAGATTTAATTTACACACACATATATATATATATGGGTTTGCTAGGATACACCCACTAGTTTTTATGTGGGAGTGTTTTAGTAAAGATATAACTAAAAAGTTGTTAAATACACCTTAAGGTGAATGTTGTTAAAACACACCTTCTAAAAAATAAGTGGGTGTATGTTAGCAACTCCTATAGGCATTTGCTAAAATACACCCACTTATTTTTTAGAAGGTGTGTTTTAGCAAACTATAACTAAAATGTAGTTAAATGTACCTTAAGGTGTAGCATGCTAAAACACTCCCACATAAAAAAATAATATATAAGTCTTCAAAAGGAGTTTTATAAATGATATATTTTATATTTATAGGAAAATTATTATTATTATTTTATTACTTTTGTAGTGTGAATAATAATAATAATAATAATAATGGAAAGAAGAAAAAAAAAAGAGAAAGAGTTTGTTTTTAAAATTTATATTGGTAATCCTTAAAGTTTCATGGAGCCCCTAATATGGACCTCAACTTAAAAGGATCATGGGTGAACCTCAACAAGGACTGGCTCAGCTTCTTCCATTTCAAACATGAATCATAACGTAAATTGTCATATTCCTCGATTCAAAAATCAAAGTCATCATATCAAGTAACTTTGTCAAATGTCACAATAGTTGTTTGGGAAATCAAAGATTAGTTTCATTCATCATAAAAATATTTAACCTACACTTGTTTGATTGTTGTTATGTTGATGGGATTACATTACCGAAAATATCAAAAACATTTTTTTTCCTAAAAGTTTTGATGATAGTATAATATTTCAAATATAATAATGGACTTTAATTTAAGGAGAATGATAACAAGTGCTTCAAAGGCAGTGGTTAAACATCCAAAACAAGTAAGTTTTTATGAAAAAATTGTGTAATAATTACTTAATCAAAAGTAACATCTTATACTTTCAGGACGAAATTTATATTTATAGATTCCTTAATCATTGTTCTGAAAGCACTAGTTAGCAAGACACTTAATTTAAATGTTATTGTAATCTTAATTTTGAGTTATTTGAAGTATCTAAAAATGTTAGAATAATATAAATATTTAGTTGACCCATAAGACAAATTTTTTGGTTGTTAGCAAAGTTTAATTAATGATGATTTTTATTTATTGAGCATATAAGAAATAAAAAAGAAGCAATATGATAAAATAAGATAATATATAATTTAAAGTGTATTTTTGGCCCCCTATCTTTTCAATGTTGTGATTTTGTCCCCATAAAAAAAATTACAAATTTAGTCCCCTATGTTTTAGCCTCTTTACAATAGTGGTCATTTTGCCTAATTTTGACTCTATCAACGCACATGTGACAACTCACATGATTGTTGGGATGCGACGCGCGTAATTACTAAATTAAGAAAATTTAAAAAAGCCACATATTTATAAATGGAATTAAATAAATAAAAAAAGGAAAAGACTATGGTTCCTTCATCTTCTTCATCTAAATACTTCATCCATTTCTTCAAAAAAAAATCGTAGAGCATTGTTTTATCATTCATCTTCTTCAAACCCAAACATTCAAACCCCAAAAAAGATCTTAAGTGAAGAAAGATCCACCAAAGTACAAAGCTCCGGCATTACACTCTTAATTTAGGTAATGAGAAGATTTTTTCACATAATGGGTATAACGATGCACTACTAGAAAAAGCAAAATTAGCGAGGGAAGTTAGTGACGGAAAAAATAAAATTCCTCACAAATTCCTTGGTCGCAAAATTTAGTGACGGAATTAGAGAGGGATTTCACGTTTTCCCTCACTAAATATCCCTCACTAATTTTTGTTTTTTTAGTAGTGACGGTCGTGTCGTGGGTGGAAGGGTTGAACCTGATCTTTGTGGTGATAAAATATGGTTGGGGTATACATTTAATGGATCTCCTAATTAAGTGCATTGTCATTATAGGCCGCTTAAAAGAACAGGAAGAATGGGTACTGAACCCTACCAGTTGTATAATTTCTATTATTAAAAAAAGAATGGGTACTTAACATTTTTTTAAAGTTAGAATTTTAATTGCTAGTATAAAAATGAAATCTCGTTTTGACATAATTAAAATATTGTTCTTGGGGATGTACGTGTTGTGTATAATTTTATCATGAATAATATTGAAATGATTCACTCAGGTCAAGAGAGAAAAGGAAGATGCTCGTGTAATACTTTATTTATGACATACATAGATTGTGAAATGGGAAGATGATATTAATAATTTTTTTTAGGAGAATTAAAGAATGATATTTGTTTGAATATTTTTTTGGCGAAACATGCATCACACACAAGTTTTTTAGTATGTGAGTGAAAAAAAAATTAATTAGAAGGTGAAGGAACCCTAAATTTGTTAACCCAACCTTGTAGGTGATTTTGCTTCAATATAGAAAGAAATCCCAATGACTCTTGTAGATCCCATGATATTACGTTGTACATATAAGTTTGGGTAACTCGAGCTAGTCACGTTACAATATCATAATAGTGAAAATGTGATGTACTGAAATTCCCCTAAACGAGTGATTATGCTTCAATATAGAAATACTGATAACTCTTGTAGATCCCATGATGTTACGTTATGTATATTACATTTGATACACATATCGTATGTGTTATATACGCCTTAGTTATTATGGTGTTTTGAACTATCTTTGTATGTTTAGTTCTTTCTATGCATATTTTCATGCCACTTTAAGTGACTTAAAGCTCATCCACCCCATATCTTTTTACATATTAATTATCTTGTGTGAATTATACGTAGGTTATCCTTATGATAAGACCGAGGAGGAGTGCTATTTAAGTGTTTGTTCATGATAATAAAGTGGAGAATTATTCTATCACAAGTTTGTTGGGTTATTGTTTATGTTTAAATTGAGGTTTAAGGCTCTAAGATTATGACATCAGGTCTGGGTTTAATAATATGGTCTCGATTTATTTTGTTGGATCTTGAGAAAATATTACATATGTTTTTTTATTATAAGGATAATTGTAAGGCTCTAATAAGCCAATATATTTTATTTGAAATTATGATATTTAGTTGTTATTTGTGGTCAAGGTGTGATATTTTATACTGCATGAAAAATTATTTATTCCGCAAATTTTTTATTACCATTTATATAATTGTATTTTATACAGTTTATTCTACTCGTATTAAAATAATTACCTATTTTTCATATAATTTCTATAATAATTATTTTGAGGGATTCTATAATAATTATTTTAAAACTTTTGTTTTTGACAAACAATTATTTTAAAACTTAGAGGGTACCATTAGTGGCATAATATGTTATGTGTCTTCTATGTTTTTGTTACTCTGAGTTTTTGTGTAATTGTTTTTTTCTCTCTTGGTGAATAGTTTTTGTGTAATTGTTTGATAGTGTGTAATAGTTGTGTATATATATATGTAATTTTCAGTGAAATGTTTTGTTACTCTCTGAATTTTTGTGTAATTGCTTGATAATGTGTAATTTTTTTGCAGCTTTTTTGATTGACGAACATTTTGAGTTAATTATTTTGTGCTTGTTTATTTTAGTTTCATATCAACAGTATTTAATCAATTTCAATTTGATTAAGATTATTGAGTGATATGATAGTAACTTTGTGACAAAACGTTGTGCCACTCATTAGTAGTAAACCTTAGCTTATTTTGTTATTGTCTAAGTGCAGATGTTTTTTCATTTACCTAAGGACTTTTTATTTTCATAACTACTTTCTTAATCTTGTTAGGTTTTAGTCACTAAACTAGCGATTTTGGGTTTTCTAGGTAATACTCGTTAAGAATTTCTTAGAAAGAAAAAAACAAAGCTCCTCCACACAAAAAATGAGTTCAAAATTTGATTTTAGGTCTAAATTTTTCGTTAATTTTATCTTGAGGTTTTAACGTTTAAAAATTCATATTTAATTTAATTTAATTTTTTTTTGTGGTATTCGGGGTTTAAATCCCGGACCTTGCATAAATTCTGCACTATCCTTACCAATTGAGTTAAGCTCACGGGAACAAATTCGTATATAATTGATTTCATGTTAAAAAATTCTAAATTTTTGTTGATGAACATTTTATATTGTTCTAAACTTAGATTACATAAAATCATTCTAAAATATATGTTATGTACCAACACAAACTAATCCAGTTTGTAGGATATGAACTAAAAAATACGGTTTTTATGGAATGATTTTTTTTTTTACACCATTTATAATTTTATAGGGAAAAAAAGAAATCCATACTTAAAAAGTAAATTAATATTTTCAAAATTATATAAATTATTATAGACATATTAAAACAGATACATTTACTTAATTATCACAATCTTCTAATCTATAATATAATATATAAATCTGAAAGAATTAATATTTTCTTTGATAAAATACACATGTATATTATGAAACACATAAATGAATATGAACATTGCAACAAAATTAGTTAAAAATTAATTTTCTCACATTTCCTTCATTCCTTGGCATGATCTTGGCTCATGCGCAAATTCCCTTGGATAGGACACTAATATTATTTTCTTCTTTGAAAGTAAAACTATCTTTCATTGTTCATCACACTTGAGTATGCCCAGGCCTAATGCTGACCTTCTTGGGGTTCTATTGAGAGTAGGGTAGAGCAACGGTTGGGTTCGGGCCTGAATTCGACAATATGTATGAAACCGAGCACCCAATTTAGAGATCCAATTCCGCCCATAAATTAATACGGTTTGTGCGGGTTTCGGTTTGGACGGATCTCGGTTTGATCGGGTGGGTTGATTCGGTTATATCTCCAATATTTTTTTAATCATCTCAAATTCATCTCACTATTTTTTTAACAAAACTTTCATCAATAAATTAACAAGAAAAAGACCATAGATCAAAGTATCATAGCAATCATTAAAATTTCACGTATCCATAATTAAAACTTTCACATCTGCTCCTTTTCTGTACATAAAAGTAACTTGTTTATTTTTATATTATCTACACAAACCAAAACAGTTGATGATTGTGTGGCTTCTTTGCTAAGAAATCTAAGTTGGGATCTTTTTTCAAAAAAAATAAAATTGACCTAACAATTTAGAGTTAAAAATGAAATGCGATTTGGTATTGATTGATGGAGTTACTTTGTAAAAACCATAATTTTCTAATATAAATTAACATGAACTTGTCACTAAGTCTTAATCACTACTGATTAAGATTTCTGGTGCTCAATCACAACTGATTGAGACTTGAATGCTCAAGGTTTGACCAAGAGACTTATATGCTCAAGCTTAACAAGCAAGAGACTTCTGATTGTTTACAGTAAATATAAACAAACTTGTTCCTACACCAGAGTTAACAATTTTGATGTAGGCTGAACAATATGAACAAACTCTTTACAACTTCTAGGTTTTCTATGATTACACAGGTTAAAACAAAAATTCTAATTGTATATGCGCTATTTGATTTGGGAGAGTAATGGCACAGTTAAAATAGTAGAGTAATATTAATTTTCTCCATGGTCTTCAGCTCCTTTTATATGCAGGGATTTGAGAGACGTTGAAGAAGAGTCTCAGCACATAAAGAGTTGTTGAGAAGCTTCAGATCAAGGACGTTGAACCATTGTCAGATATGAATAATTTTGTTGATAGTCATTCGAAAATCCTTTGCTGAAACAAGAAGTATTCATTCATTCTTATTGCTTATGAAGTTCTTTGTCTATTTCTAAACGTGGTCAGAAGAAGACAAAATTGTGCTCAGATCCTTTGATATGGACAACTACAGAAGACGACAAAACTGGCGTGGAGTCTGAGTCCCTCAAGTGCTTATGAAGTCTGAAGTTTTGGAACAAAGGGTGTTTCTCAAAATCACCTCTTGAGTTTTGATGATAACAAGGTATTAAAAATTATCGATTGGATATGCTAAACAATTTGTTCAAGTGTACAGGATCCAAATCAAAGTACTATTCATAAAGATTCTGATTGAACAAGTCAAAGAGCAAAGAAATTTTATTTGAAGCTTAGTTCTTCAGAACGTAAGGAAGAAGTTTTTAAAAACACAATTCAACCCCCCCCC
>Ga0228710_1005674_pt1 | contig 19276 bp, 8 predicted proteins | sample MedpolnodulmetaG_FD_177995 | JGI IMG/M metagenome (GOLD analysis project Ga0228710, IMG submission 177995) | Root nodule microbial communities from Medicago polymorpha collected in Santa Monica, California, United States - pink nodules | ecosystem: Host-associated > Plants > Roots > Nodule...
TAAAATATATATATATATATATATATATATATATATATAGGGACTGAGGTTCAAACTCTAAACATCCCACTTATTCAACTAACAAAAGTTAGAAAATAAATACGTCTAAGATGGTAAAAATATGTTGGGCATTTGACATTTTTGTTGTTAAACTCTTTTGAAAAACAAAATTCAAATAGGATCTCACGTGTAATGTATGTCTCAAATAAACTTTAGGGTTAAATATGTTTTTTGTCCCTATAAATATACTAACTTTTCGTTTTAGTCCCTCTAAAATTTTCTTTCAACTTTTAGTCCTCCAAAATTTTTCCATCTTCACTTTTGGTCCCTCTTTTAAAGTAAATTCATATGAAGAATTCATATTTTTGAATAAAATTTTGCAGAAAAATTCATAATATTATAAGAATCTCTCCCAAAAAAATTTAGAATTTTTTAACAAAACATGAATTTTTATATTTTTTATGGTTAAAAATTCATATTAAATTTATGTTTTGTTAAAAAATTCTAATTTTTTTTGGGAAATATTTTTACAATATTCTATACATTTCTGCACAATTTCATTAAAAAAAAAACTAAAATTAACTTAAAAATAGGGACTAAAAGTAGTGATTAAAAATTTTATAGGACTAAAAGTTGAAAAAAAAATTTAGAGGGACTAAAACGAAAAATTGATATATTTATAGAGATAAAAACATATTTAACCCTAAACTTTAATATTGCTGAAATGCTTTTACCCTATTGGTTTGGTGATAATGGTCGACAAAGTGGTGTGTTAAAGTATGTTCCTATAATCCTTTCAAAAATAGAGCATGTTCCTCTAATAATGGAAAATGATTGCCTTTATTAGCATGAACGAAATTGTGAGATTTAAGATAAATGATAGTTCCCTCAACAAAAAAAGATAAATAATAGTGGTCACCAATATTCGAGGAGAGGTACCATATTTTAGTCCTTTAGTAATAAAAATCAGGACAATTTATAGGGTATGTTTGTTTCAAGTTATATTTGTTGATTTCTGGGAACAAAATGATAGAAATGTATATGCCTATGTTTGTTACAAGTTTACTAAATTTTATTCCCGGGTATAACATGTTCTTGGGAATAGAAAAAAATTTCCAAAGAAAATGATGGGAATAAAGTTCCCATGGAGATGAGAATAAATTCATATGTAGTTACCAATTATAATCCCTATTTTTATGGTTCCTAGGAATATTATAAAGTTAAACAAACATATTTTTTCTAAATACTTTGGAATAAAATTTTCATCTTTATATTCCAAGAAAAGTTATTTCTAGAAATAAATTTGGTAAACTTGAAACAAACACACCCATAGTGTTTTGGAACATCAATGGATTTTCCTCAAACACACTCTAGCCAGGTCTACCATTTTCGGCTTCATTAAATCCACATTAAACTTACATAAGAACGCGAGAATATATCGTCAAACACCAATCCAAACACTACATTGCATTGGTGTCTAGTTGAACCACCATAAGAAAATTGACAATTCCGTCATTAACAATAATAAAAAAATTGATAACCCGACACTTCACAACGATTTTAAAATGAAACAATTTGAACCCTACAAATGAAAATGTCCTAAATAATAATTTCTTCAATAAACCATTCATCCTTCTTCTTTAAAATTCAAACGACCATTGTCTACATAAATATATCGTCGTAGCTATGGACACATAACATCTATTTTGTTTTTACTACACCTTTGGTACAATTTTTTGATATACCGTTGATCTTTTTTAGAGTCCTAATATTTAGCTGAATAACTATTGTCATTGGATGACCCTAATCCGCTTAAAATTGAAAATTATGTGAAAGCTAGAAGAAAAAGAAATAAAATGCATACTTTATATAAGATTTTTTAGAGTATTGTTATTTGAACAACCATTTGACACAATTTTGGTGATAACTTCATTTTTCTTTCTTTTTATTGGTAAAAAACAATAGAAAGAAAAAAAAAAGGAAGAAAAAGAATAAGAACATAATGTACATATGGGAGAAAGTTGTTAAAAAATTGTCGCAAAGTGATTGTACAAATATCATTTACCTTTTACTTTTCATAATTATTGTTGAAGACTTAATTGTCATTTTTTACATTGATTCACATACGAATTATTAAGCCCATGTTTGATGTTCATGCCATAAATGATGATTAATGTGTAATTAATTTGGATGTAATTGATTACTCTTAAATATAGTTGATTGTGTCTTTAAAATTGATTTTAACGGAGTTTGGTTCCACGTTGATCTATTAAAAACACACTTTCTCATGAGTTTAGCTCAGTTGGTAACGACAATGCATAATATATGCAAGGTCCGGGGTATCCCAACTAAAAAAAACACTTCCACATCCTTGTCTACCTTGAAAATAAGAAACTGCAGTACATCTTTAAAGAAAACGCACGTCTACAATTTTCTCATCGCAAAAACAAACACGTTAAAAATGAAAAAAGAGAGCATATTATCCACTAATAATTTTGTGAATAGAACGAGGTTTATTTTTACTCCCTTGGATCTTATTTATAAAAAATATTTGATTTTTTAAACCTATTATTTAATTAACGTATCCGGTCTATAATATTTACAAGATACCTCAAATTTTCAATGAATTTGAAAAATCACTTGTTTTTTTTAAATAAATTGGGGAGCGTACACCATCCGCTCATTGTTATAAGCAAAACTTTACATTTTAGATTCATTTAATTAATAATGTATACGGTCTTTATTATAGACTATATACATCATTTAATGAATGAATCTAAAATGTTATTTTTTTGTTTATAATAGTGACTGGAGGGTGTATAAGTGTATTATTATATTAGAAATGGATATAAGCGACGGAGAATGCTAATGAGTGCCCTTAAGACATTGATTAAAGTGCTAAAATTAATAAGTTTGCATCAAAAAATGATGTAATTATTAATAGAACAAAAGTAAAATATTATATTTTCAAGACAAATTTTTTATTAATAGATTGCTTAACCACTGTCTGCCTTTAGGGCACGCGTTAACAAACACATAAACGATTAAACTTGCATACATAGTAGGATTCTAGAGGTAAAGCTATAGGATAGTGTTAATGAAACAGCGGCGTGTTTGACGGGGAGAAGACATAGATAAGACACTAGCCTCACGCTGCTACTCTCACTTCAAACACACGTTGCACGCACACGCACCCTTCCTTCCTACATCAGATCAGATCATAACCGTATCTTGTGTTTGTTGACTTTCTTGCTGTCTTGTTTTTCACTCTACATTTACACTGTCTGTACAATTTTTACCTTAGCCTTCATTATCATTCAATAGGGGCCAGGTGATCCATCACTTCACTCTCTTTTCCTTTAAAACCCAGCTGAGGTGACAAAGATAACAATCCTAAACAAATTCACAAATTAAACTCTCAGATTTTATCTTTTTATACTCAATCAAACATGTAACTGATTTTTTCTAAACATGTTGTTTGTAAAATGATATTTGTGCGATCATAGTTGAACAAGACTAGTATTATAATGTTATCCTTTTAACAAGTTCTCGTGTTGCATCTCTTTTAATCTCACTTAATGAAAAAATGACCGGTGGTTGTTGTTGTTAAAGACTATGTTGCATGGGTTTGATAGTTCAACTTGTTTAACTTAACGATCAAGAAGTTGAAGGTTATTGATTCAATTTCGGACGAATGAGTAAATATTACTCCATCCGTCCTAAATTATATGATGATTTGACCATTTTACACGTGTTAAGAAACATTATTAATTTGGTATGAGAAAGAGATATTTGAGTTGTTTTACAAAATTATCATTAATAAATGGTATGAGAAAAATGAATTAAAGAATTGAAATAAGATAGAGTAATAATAGTTAAGGATACAATATGAAAAATAATATTAATGCTTCATTGGTATTGTAAAGTAACATAATTTATGACCATTTTTTATCTTTCAAAGCAACATATAATTTAGGAGGGAGGGAAGTAATATAACAACTAATTATTAAAACTTGCCATTATAAAAAATAATTTGTTGTTGTAATGATTCTTTTTCAACATTCCTAGATTAAAATTTAGATGAATCTCATCAAATTAAAATATTAATATACTTTTAATATACTTTTTTTATTAATTAAAATTCAGATGAATATGTTGCATAAAAAATAATGAGTAAATAGTAATATAATACACATGTTTTAATATAATTGTTTTATGTTTTTGAATGAGTCAAAATGAAATATTTTAAACCAACCAAACAATCTCCTTAGCACAAGACATGTCGCAAAGATGCCAAAAATAAGTTACAATGTGAGAATATGAAACAAAGAACAAAATTAGTCAATACCCAAACAATCAAAAGGGCACTGCCACCATCTATGAATACAATCAGATATCTTAACAACTTTTGCCTTCAACCACCACTACAAAAGCCTCTTTACTTTGTCGAGAAGATGAGGGACTGAATTTTCCTTATGATTAAAAACTATGTCATCCATTTCATTTAAAATAACTCAAACACAAATGAACCAAAATAAGCGCATAAAAGAGCATTGCACTTTCGAACCACATGTCAAGTAAGCAAACTGAATAATATGATATGTGATCCATACGGGGCCAACAAAAGAAAACCACACCCAATCACGAAGCATATACCACAAAGAACCAAAAATAGGACAATGTAAAAACAAGTGATTTGTTGTTTCCAGCTCCCCACACCCACTCACACAAAATTGAGCGTCATGAAAGATCACACCGTACCGAAACAAGTTATCTCTAATAGATAACCTATTGCGCAAAAGACGTCAAGTAAAAAATGCAACCTTCATAGAAGCATATTTATGTTAAATCAAATGAATCTCATAAAATTATCTAACATAAATTTGATGAAATCCATATGAAATTTTAATAAATAAAAGATGTTGGATCGGAAAGTCTCTGATACAAAAAATAATTGGGCAATGCATGCAGGAATTTTGTATATGGGAATATAAATACGTTTTTATTTTGTTAAAAAAATATCGCTCTTATTGTTTTAAACATAAATATTCTCTACAAATGTACATCGTCTTTAACTAGTAAATACTCTTTCAATGCATGTGATTTTCTTTTTAATAAGTCAGTTTTAAAAAAATCTCAATATCCCCTATGGAAAAAAGAACCCAAAACATTCTATTTTTGGCATCTTGAGTCACCGTTGTATAAAAAGTGTTGCCTAAACAAATATAATTTAATAATTAACACTCTTTAAGTTTACTCTTTTTTTATTTTTTTTAATTGTACGTGTACATCCAAATATTTTTATTTAAACTTGTGTTTAAATAAGTATTATTCAATATGTAGCATCCATTTTAAAAATGGTAGAATGTACTTCAAATTCATCAGATAATGATGTACCTCTTCAATTTGTAACCCACGTTCAATTTGGTCTTGAAATTTTCAAAAAAAGTACACAATAATTGTTGAATTCTTCGTCAATCAGGTTCACTCCTAATTTTTTTTTTTTTTTTGAGGGAAGGTTCACTCCTAATGTTAGCTTCAATCTTTTTACTACATGATAACGTGCGACAATAAATAATATGAGAGTCCATATAGATTTCAAATCACCTTCCCGTAATAGGGACCAATTTGTAGTAACTTTCCCTTCATTCACAAGACTAACATTACCCTCCTTCTATTGACTATGAAGCTTCATCTCACAACCTCGTGCAAACACATGGATTAGAGGGTTTTCAAACCATGATTCAAAATCCTTTAAATGGCAAATGAGTCAGTTTTGCTATCTTAAAGAAATACTTAAATTTTCAATACATTAAATACACAATTTTTTTATAAAACTTACCACTTAGAGTTTTATGGATTTTTCTAAAAATATTCACAATTTCAAAGACCGGTTAAAAATCTCTACAAATTCAAGAACTAATTTAGTTATACTTTAACAATAATTAATTTTGAGTGAATCAATTATTTATAATTGATTTTGACAGAAAGTGAGTTACATATAAAATGATTTGTGTTTTGATTACATTCATATAAAAGTATGTTGAATTATAAATTTTTGTGTTAGAATCAATTTTAGAATTAAAAGCTAATATAGTAGCTTCAAATGGAATTGTTTTTAGTACCAAATATTGATTTCTCAAAAAAATATTAAACATAGTTAAAAAAAATATTTTTGACATTTGAAAAACACTTGGTCTATGTTTGGTTGCACTTTTAAAGGGACCAAAATTAATTCTCAAGATGTAGAATTGATTCTGGCAGACTTAGTGTCTGTTTGGATAGGCAACTGCAAATCATGTTTTGCTTGAAATCACGGTAAAAAACCACTTTAACGCAGAATCTCTAGTTTTCAGCTTCTTAAAATCACGTCAAATTTACATCAATCAATGTGCAAATATGTTTTTACTTCACAAACACCACTCCAGTCAGACACTCAGAGCATGTTTGCTTCTTCATTTTGCAATCCACATTTTAAGGAAAACCAGGACAATTTACCACGTTGACACAAAAGTTTAAAATGCTAGTTTATTATAATCACGGTAATTTTGCTTTGGAAATTCCGCTAGACGCACGTTTGTGGTTGTAAACTCTAAACCAAATAAACACTCAGTTGTTGTTAAGTGGATTCGATTCGGTGTTTAGAATTGGTTCAACTTAAAACTAATTGATTTTCTAACATAAGATTATATAATTCAACTCATTTTAACATTAATGTATTCAAACACAACGTGGAATGTAAAAGATGTTCACACATATGAAGAAAATTGTGCAGCACGTCACATATGTCCCGGAGAAGAATGAGTCAAACAAAAGGAAGTGAACACAAGTAGGAAATGAGAGAGTTAACATTACAAAAACACGTCATCAGTCACAATAATGACAAAAACAATTTCCACGAAAACACTGTCACTGTGTAGTAGCTGTCTGTCTGTCAGTCACACTTACCCACTCACTGTGTTCTTCTTTTCTTCCCTCGCCGGGTTCCGCCACGTAGTAGGGTAACGGCAACTCAACGTTTCTGTGATTACAACTCAACGGTTGTGATCTTTGTTTAAAAACATGTACAAATGATTCTACCTCTTTGCTTTGTTCGCACGCGATACTACAGCGTGCACTTGCTATGGCCCACCACCTTATCCACGAGTCAGATTAGCTGACTCAAACTTAGACATATGTCGGTCATGTATATATATGTAAGTACCAACCAATAATAATAGACTATTTATTTATATTTTCTTATCGGTTAATCTAATAGTTAGGAATTTATTTTAACAACTAATGCGTTTGTGATTCAAATTTCGACTTTATATTATGATAAACAATTAAGATGTTTGAGGTTCCAACTTTAATTATTTTTTGGGTCTGGTTAACTTGTGTCATAAATGCACAATATAAGAAACTAAATGTAACAATTTAACGTTTGAAATTATGCATTTTAAATCTTAAAAAATTATCTTTTCAATACAATATTTATTACTTAATTCTATTTTAAGATTTTTATCGTGTGCTCTAAAGACACAAGTTAACATTTCTCTTGTTTCTTATAATATGTGATGTCTAAAATATATTTAAGATCAAGAGTTCGAATAAAAAACTATAAATTTGAAACTAGAAATCATATCAGAGCATGTATGAATAATTAAAATGACAAAATAAATAAATTAAAGAAATAAATCATAAAATTAATAATAATCCCACCTAATTATTACTAGTAGTGTTATTTATTTATTTTTCCTTTTGAAAAAGAAAACATTATTATGATGATGTTGGATCATAAGATTATTAAATTATTATAGTATTTTTTGCGAAATTAAATTACTATAGTTTTTTTTTGTTGAGGGAATTAAATTACTATATTTGTCCTTCGAGGTTGGTGGATTAATTGAGAAGATTAATTTGACAGGGACATATTCCTAGTATAGTCACAAACTAACTTTGTGTTAAAAATATATTATTAATTTATTATACATTGTTTAAGAAGAAAAGTGTTGATTTGTTTATTGCAATATAAAATTTTGTTCTTATTATACTCTACTACTTCCATACCTTTATTTTATTGCGACATAATATGATCTTGCACGTACGCTCAAGAGTCACGATTATATAACAGAAAATGAATGAACAATTTTGTTAGTAAAATAGTTATCTGTTAGCCTTTTTTTCCTTCCTAACTAACTTAATGGTTGAAAATTCACATTCGTGTTCTAGTAAATTTAATTAAGTTGATAGAGATATCACGTAATATATGTAAGACCGGTGTTCGCGCTCGTCAAGCAAACTTTGCTTTTTGGGAGGTTAAACTGTGGTTAAAGCGGACATTTTGAACTCCGGTCCCAAATTTTCATCTTAAAAAAGATGAATTTTTAGCCACCATACTACTTAAAAAATCACTTTTATAAGATGAATAAATGAAGTGTTCGGATTCGAATTTCAACTCTACATATATTATGCAATGTTTCTATCAACTAAACTAGCTAGCCTTTATGTATCAATAGATTAAACATCGTATTTTCATACCCTTTTCTTCTCTTAATTAAAGGGTTGATGATAAAATTAAAATGCAATAGAAGATAGATTATGGGTTTTATTAGCTGTGTTAAAATTTCTGGAACATCAAGAGACTTAAACATCATATCTCCATCCAAAACTTTAAGGTATTGAATATATGAGTCTCATCTCTCATATATCCAATGCTTCCTCCACTCCTAATTGATGTGAGATATAATCACTCACAATTGAAACCCCTCTTAACATGGTTGAATTTGTCGTGTCATGAGTATTTGAGACTAAAGATCACATTTAACAAAATAACCATTAATATCAAATTTAACTCGGTGCTTGTGTTAGTGGTACCGGTAATTGACATTGTATTTGTTTTAAGTGATTCTCTTTTACACATATTGTGCGAGATGAATTACTTCTGATAATTTAATTCCATTTTGACTTGTTAAAAAAAAAAACAAAATTTAATATTTTCCATTTTTTTAAACCATCGTTAAAATAAACTCAAGCATAAATTAAACAAAATAAGTTTTAGTGTCATTTTATTTTATTTTGTTTTATAACTTTTTGGGGTCATTTTATTTTTAATTGACAAAAATATTACAGAGTATCGTCTGAATATCGGTGAAGGGAACAAAATTAATAAAAAAATATGAATTTAACTTATAAACTTTTTAAAATTGGTGTTTTCAACACAAAATTATTAATTTTGGTTTCTTTAACAAATCATCATCATCCTTTATTTTATTTTTACTATTTTTAAAAAATACATTCTTTATTTTAAATGAATTTAACTGGGGAGATTAGTCACTTCAGTTCCTGAATAGAAAATGAGTCGTCACTTTAGTCCCTGACTGCAGATAAATTGCAAAATTGTCTTTGAATGTAGATCTTGTTAGTCAATTTAGTCTCTGAATGCAGACTCCGTTAGTCAATTTAGTCTATAAATATAGACTCCGTTAGTCAGTTTAATCTCTGAAATTGATAAACAGAGTCTGTTTTGTAATTTTTCAATATTCAAGAATTAAATGAATACTCTTTAAGACTAAATGATTAATTTTCCGATTTAATTGTATAATGAGGGTATGGGACCATGCACCTGTGCGATATTATTTTGTCCAATAAAAATCGAAGAAAACAAACTTGTTCCACAGAAACCAGTCAAATCCTTCTGGTGTGAATACTGAATAGTGATCAGAGAGAAAGTGCAGTATTGTGATTCTTTTTGAAGACTCATCTTGTGGTTATACTTAACCCATCTTCCTCCTCTTCAAAATATCATTTTTCATACATCTCTACCATCTTCTCTTAAATTTGCACTTATCCTTAGAGCTTGCAACACTTGGTTAGAAATTGCTTCTTGATTCTGAAATTTTCATCTTATTTTTCTTTTTCCTATTGAGCTATAAGTCCAAAACTTATTTCAAGTTCTCTTAGAAAAAACATAACCCAACTTTTTGTCTTCTTTTTACTTTTTCTCCTCACTTGTTCATTTTTTTGTCCCATATATCTTCAAAACCCAACATAAGTAACAACCCATTTTCACCAAAAGTTCATTTTGGATCTTACTAAGCTCAAAGCTTTGAACTTTATTGAAATATTAAACAAAACTTCCTTTTTCTACATAACAACTTTCAAAAGCTAGTTCTTCAAGTTGTTACCTTTTAGTGACAGAAAGATGCAAGACCAAACAACATTTCAACCCATGAAACCAAATTTTCCAGAACAAGAACAACTCAAATGTCCACGTTGTGAATCAAGCAACACAAAATTCTGCTACTACAACAACTACAATCTCTCACAACCACGCCATTTCTGCAAAAACTGTAAAAGATATTGGACAAAAGGTGGTGCTTTGAGGAACATACCAGTTGGTGGTGGAACAAGAAAAGTCACAAAACGTTCATCAAATTCTAAACGTTCAACAACACCATCTTCATCTTCTCCATCAGCATCAACCACTTCTTCAGCAGCAAAAGTTTCAGCTTCAGTTTCAGAAACTGACCCGACCCAGATTCATGGTGACCCGGGTGAGAGAAATTTTGGTGGAGGGAGTTTTAGTTCACTTCTTGCATCAACTGAGCGGTTTGGAAACCTTTTTGAAGGTCTGAATTCAAATGGGTCGGGTTTGAAAATGGTGGAAATGGGTGAATTTGGTGAGAATTTGAACTGTGACCCGGTTGTGAATACGGATTTGGGTCATAACCCTGGTGGTAGAAATGGTGAATCAGAGATCTTTCTTGGTTTGCAAAATGGTGGTTCAAACTGTTGGAATGATAATCATGGTTGGTCTGATCTTGCTATATACACTCCTAGCTCAACTTATCAGTAGAAGAGATTTGAAAAAAATTGAGCCTTTTTTATGGCTTAATTTAGTTTCTTAATTATGCAATAATAATTTGCTTAATATTTATACTATGGTTTTGTAAAGAGTTATCTAATTTGTACAAGTTTATGGATTTGCATGCCATGGAGGATCATACATTGACAAGGTCACTAAAGAAGTATCCTCTAGGTAAATGTTTTTTTTCTTTCTTTTATATATTTATTATATGATTTATATCTGCATGCTTGTGAATGGTGTTGTTTACCATGGCGGTAATGAAAAAAAGATGATTTTTCTTTTGGGGAGGGTGTGATTTGATTGCTACATTGATGATTAGGATGATCATGTAAATTGGTGTGTTTTTGCCTAGCATTTGTAGCATCCGTGGATATTTGGAAGCTTGCATGAGAATTTGTTGATCATTATATCTAGATGTTTGGGAATGTAAGGGATGATATATGGAAAAGTTCAGAGAGTGACTTAAAAAGTTAAGCCTTATTTGTATGTACCATGTCAATGGAGGGCATGACAACTGATACCTTGTTTGTTTCTTTTACCAAGTTTCCATCTTGGTGATTGTTATTTGACCGATCAATATGTACTAATCAACTCCTTTGAGATTCAATTTATGGCTTTATATTTCCTTTTCCATTGTTTGTTGTTTAGCTTTAATCAAATGGATTTTGGCCATTTGATTTCGAATTGAATGTGAATCCCTTAAGCAAAGTTTCGAATTCAAGTAGATAATAGATGGCAAAAGGAGCGAGTTTTAGGAGTTCTACGTTGAATAGATATTATCTTGGATAAGCGATGAATAGGTAAACTTGAATCAAGGAGACTCTAATAAGGTGATTAATATACTTTTTTTCTTACAAATTAATACCTAATGTATTTGGTCTATAATATATACCAAATATATTATGTATCAATGAATCTAAAAAGTAGATTTTTTCTTATAAATGGAGTAGTTGACAAAGGTAATAGATATTTCTCACCTATGACATTTTGTTACATGTTCCATTATGAACCATTTTACGTAAGTGAATTACCAAGATCTGGAAAAGAACAACCAAATTCTACCGTAATGTGCTCCCACAACCAAATTCTAGTTCTAGTTGAATTGATTGGGTGGTTTTGGGATGGAGAAGTGTCTTGTTCTTTAATGGATATATGTGTGATGAGTTCTCAAGTGGTCTCCACATGCCATGACGGGTTGCAAGGTTGTCCTCCAAGTTACCATTTCATTTACGACCCTCCACATGTGTGGGGTTGATATAACACAGATTGGCCAAGATTTGTGTATGGGATGCAGAAGTTTCTGCACTACCTTAAGTAGATTAAAAGAAAATAGTACAAAAACTGAGGATATATAAAACTAACCCAGTGTAACAGAAAACAATCAACCCATAAGGTGATACATAATAGCATAAAGCCAACAATCCTAGTCTAGAGTACACAACCGTACACCACTTGTAGTACAATCTAGTAGACCCGCGTATGTGTCCGGAACTAAATTGCAAACTAAAAAGGGTGTATGAGCTGAAAAGCGTCATAGTCGATTTTTTTCATAACAGGGCTTGAACCCAATCGCAAACACATTAACGAGTCCGTACACCTACAATTCACTATTAAACAAACTCATAATTACAAATTTAACTTGTAAGGTGAATGATGTCACTATTTATAAACTTATTTTATGCTCTATCTTTTATTCTATGCGAAACTTAGATTTTTCCTGGACATAGAAGTACATGATAATAATATTGCATTTTTTCCGTTCTATTTTATTTGAATTCATTTCGTTCAAGTGTTCATTAATTGATCAAATATTAGTGTCAACGGGAGTAGAAAACTCAAACAAATTGTCTTTTGAGTCATCCCTCACCACAAAGGAAAACGTGTTTTAGGAATCAAATGGATGGACATTAGATGTCAACTCAAAGGGTGTTGTTGACTTCTGCCCAACCTTGAATGGAAGGGATGAATCAGAAATTTCGTAATGAATTATATTCAAACTTTGCTATTTTGAGAAGAGAATAGACATACAAGCTTTGATTCTTTGACTATATGGCCATAAATGAGCAGGAAAGAAGGGATGGCTTTGCTTGCTTGCTTCCACTAATCAAATGGTGTTCACATCAATGAACTTGAAGATGAGTTAGGTTTGGGTGGCTTTTGGCATGCCCTAGTTGTCTTATCCATCCATTTTTCGACCCCATTTTGACTTGGAGCTACTTAATGTCTGTTTGATTTTAGTACTCTTAATTGACTCACTTGTCAATGTTGTATGCCTAAATTTCCATACATAGTTGTTGTAAAAAAAATTGCACCACAATCACAACAAGGAGATCATTAATAATATTTGACTTTAATTATAAACGTTTCTAAAATATAAAAATAAAAAATCATACATATGATTTGTTAACAATGTAATTTTTTTTATTCGGTGTATAAAAATTTAAATTTTTGACCAAAATAATGAATAAAGTTACTTGATACGATAATTTTTAGCTTTCAACGGTTTATAATTGTCAGCATTAATTACCATAAGGCGCAAACTCAGAGTTTAGGCCTATAGACCTCCAATTTAGGCCCTGACTATTTTTGATCATTTAAGCTTAACAAGAAAATTAATTTAAAATCTCGAATCATTTAATTACATGAAATCTTATCTTGGTTGTATTGTATTATGGGTTTTTCTATCATGTGCAAATTTGCACATGTTAAGAAGTTTAAAGTAGTAACTTTAACTTGAAACTTGTGTTTTTTATATTAAATATGTAACTTTTAATCAATAATTGTTGGTTTTCAATGAAAAGATACTACTTTTAGTTACCTTAACATGTGCAATATTGCACATGTTAGACAAACCCTTGTATTATTTGTTACACCGTCTTTCAGAAGCTTCGTTTACATGTATTTGTAAAAAATTACCAGTATCGGTTAAAAGGGCAAAGTTAAAAGACCAATGTGACACTTCTTAAAATTTAGGAACCAATTTAGTGGATTATGTGAAAGCTTCAAAATGTAACTTTTGTAAAATCAGGCTTGCTCACTATAATTATGTCAAACTCACATAGATTCCAAGCATACACTCAAACCTCAAAAATAAATTTAGCCTTAAATAAACTATTGTAACTGACTCTATGTCCTTGTTCAGTATAGTCAAAATTTTCCATTTATTCAGTTATATGTCAAATTTTGTTAAACTCATCTACTATCTTCCTAATGTAACCTTATAATCAATAAAGATTGCAGAAGATTGTGTACCTCGCATCCTTTGCCAGGCCAGAACATGCTGTAATTGTCATTGATGGGAATTAGAGCAAAATGAGGGTACAAATTTGGATACTGTTCAGAATTTTTCATAGTGTATAGCAAAACAAAGTGGTGTGTCATTATGCAGCAGAATAGGGAAGATGTAGACTTAGAATGTAATACTAAAAGGTAACATCAAACTTCAAAGTGAACATGTCTATCAGTTGATGAAAACAACCTTAAAATTCTAAGGTAAAGCTAATTTCTTCTCCAAATCTCAACAATTCTAACATGGTCTTGAAATCAATATTCTCATCAATCTTCATTGAGCTCGTGACTTCTACATCCTTCAAGCCATGCCACCAACACTTAGTATCACTGGAACCGCAAAAACAGCCATCCTCCTTTGTTTCCATTAGCGTCTCATATAGAAACTGCAGTTTTAGATAATTAACAGATAGAAACAGAGTTAGAAGCTCCACGCAACAATTATATTTTATATATTGATGAAAAGTAAACATCTTTTAAGCATAAATGGATGTGTCTGACATAAAACGAAAACACGGCAATACAATTTTTTCTTTTTCCATGAAATAGGATCGGACAGTCACCATATCTAAGAAGAATGTTCTGAAATTATATAAATATGGGAGACAATGACATATCAAAATGAATGCTCTTGCTGAAGATATATAACTCAAAATTGAACAGAATTGTTGAAGGAAGGAAAGATGGCATTAGAAGAAAAGTTTGATCTAGAATCAGAGGGTAGTATAAGCATGGATGGCAATTATGTGAGCAACCGCGTCTAAATAGAAGTGGTGTCAGAAAAGGGAGAAATGGCAACAAAATCAGTGAAGCTGAACAGGAAACAGGGAACGATCTTAGTGGTGGAGAGAGCGGATATTGGTCTCAGAAGATTTCAGTCAACCCTATGCCTTCGTCAGAATTGTGGAAGAACCTATGTTTCACCTATAATATGAAAAATACAACAGACATATGTTTTGTTGTTGTCTACGCTGTGCTCCTCTTTGCGTACTCCGCTGGTGATGTCTTCGAAGCAGAGCAAGGAAAATATTGCTTGGTATTCTGAGACGCCGAGTTTACCGAAGGAGTTGGCTTCCAAGCTATCTTGAGTATAGATCCTTCTTCCCTTAATGCAAGGCCCTTCATTATCAAGGTCATCCACAAAGGAAATTAGCCTCCAAGCTATTTGAAACAGGTTAAAAACAACACCCTAACGCTTCAATCCCCTAAAGAACTCCCAAACCACAATAACCAAGAAAACATATGGATCAAAATTTGATACCCTGCAATTACTGAGACAATAGCTGATAAATTCCCCCACAACACTACCTTTTTCAACCTGAAGTTCTCCACCATCCCCATTCAATACAACAAAACACATGTCCCTCTAACATGACTCTAGTTGTAATAATATGAAGCCAAACTAGAAAATACAACTAGGGGATACTATAGGAGACTGTCAACATAGCAATTGAACTCTGCAGAAGCAAATTGATCACTTGCACCAAGACAGACACCTACACAAGACTAGAGCCATTGTCATCTCAATCTCAAAAACAAGCTTAGGTCCAGACTTGCGAAACAACAATTAATACACCCAGTTTGCATAGTCAATGGTTCCTTCAACAATATAATGCATGCGTCAAAAGTTCCATCTTCTTGTCACGCAGGACATCATTACTACTACTTCACAATTCTGCACAGAGGGAGGCAAATTTCAGTGACACTAAACACCTGCAGAGAAGTCCATCCATCCCTATTTTCTGGAAAACAACATTGTGCCCAAGCATATGTTTTTTGTCAGTACAATCAACCCTTCAACAACAATAACAACAACCAAGTCTTATCACACTAAATGGGGTCGCCTACATTTATTTATCAACACCATCTAACCCATCTACCTTCCATTCTCGAACCTTTATTAGAGTTTGCTTCTGAATACATGAATAACGGACACAGCCTTCATTACCAGCAACATATTATGCAGTTTCTTACTGTATAAACGCAGGTTACCCCATTGGCAGTCGTTCTTTTCAATTACCCATCTGAGTGCATTTACAGAGTCTGACTCTATAATTGAAGTAGTTAGGAGTTGTTAGAGAAGTTTGTTACTTGTTAGTTCAATAGAGTTTAGCCTCTAAATAGCAGGGTACTTTTTCATTGGAGAGAATTATGGCGGTTGATATGTTGTGAATAGAGAATCATCTAGCGAGAGTTCTCCTTTAGGGTAGCCTTGTGTGCTAAATTATCTTCTCATTCATTCCTACTATTCCATTCACTTGAAAGTACTAGGAAGATATTCAAAGAAATCTTTTTGTTTTCAATTATGTTGATCAATCTTTATTCTAGAATCATTCTTTTGTTTACTCAATTTGTCCAATTTTTAGGAATTCTTTCTTACTCAGAGAGGATCCTAACACATTTCAAACATAAATGAAATGTGTTTGCCACATAAGGAAAACATGGCAAGCCAAGCAATTTTTTAATATGTAAGGTTTCACGGCTGAAAGCACAACTTGAAATTAAAGGAACATGGGAGGGAATGACATACCTCTATGAATGCTTTGGTGCAAAAAAAAGGATTAAAGCTCAAGGATATAGTTGCGGGGCAGCAGCTTGAAAGTATGATATTTACAACAGACGAAAACAAAATTTCATTTTTTGGAACAGAGCAAAGGTGCAAGTGTTTGATGCTTGGTGGCGGGGATGAAACTTGAAAGACCAATGGGTTCAGCGCATCCTACATAATCCAAAGTAAGTACACACAAATACAATAAATAAATATTATGTAGATTGAATGAACGAATTAAGCAGCTAATTCATACTCACCTCAGTTGGCTGAAAGATGAATAGAGATAGAGATGACAAAACATTTTGAGGTTTGATGTTTTGAAGAGATTCCCTCAAGTTACAAAGATCCAGATAATCAATGGGGATTTGCAAATCGACTTCTAGTTGACGAGAACTTCTAAGAAAAGATATAATAGGCTCTGAACTACCACCACCGTAATATAATAGATTTGGAGCGTCAATGTTGACCTCCTTCAAGTTAGAACAATTAGATAACTCCAACACCTTAAGTTGAACACTTGAAATATTAATCCTCTCGAACATTCTGCAATTGTTCAACTTCAAACTCTCAAGGAAAGGGAATTTTGAAAACAGTTCAAGAAACCATTTGTCTGTGATAATACTACTCTTCAAAGACAACAAGTCTAAATATTTCAAATTTTGGCACCTATCAAAATCAATCTTAAACGGTGCTTCAAAATCACCAGGACAATAACAAAATTTCTCAAGACACGGGGCATCAATATAAACCTCCTGTATTCCTTGAACATCAACTGTCTTCAACTTAAGTAGACCATGCATACTCAAAGACTTCATGACCCCGGAGGTGTCAGATTCAAGTAGATAACTTGTTGCGACATTAGGGATCAATACAGAACAACACTTCAAAGTTATATGTTCAATCAAAGGACAACAAGAAATGAGATGCTCAATTGCATGTTCATCTCTCGAAAGGACAGCCCACAATGACAATACTCTCAGTGAGAAAAATTTAATTGAATGATTCATGAACGCTGTATCAACTCTAATTCCCCCCATCAACACCAACTCAGTAAGCGACTTGACTTCAATTACACCCTTCGGTAAGGCATAGCATTGACCGCGACCTTCTTCATCCTGGTCGGGACCATCAGGCAAACAAAGCTCCAGTAATTCAACACCACATTCACTTGCCAACTTCAACCAATGATCAACATCTTTTGACATGTAATGAAGCTCAAAATTGTTGACGCTAAGCTTAAATTGTTTGATAACCAATCCATTATCATAAAACCTCAACAACGTTCTCTTGACATAATCAATGAAATTCTTTCTCTTCCTCAAAAAACCTTCCATAGGTTGGGGAAATGTCCCTATGAACATACCATCAGAAAAATACAAAATAGGAAAAGTATAACATGAGTCTAACCAAGATTTGGACAAAACAATTGTTCTAGCAGCATCTTTGTTTGGCAGCTTCGACAAAATGTTATGAAGAATGATTTTCGGTAGATTCGATAATCGGTCCTCATCATGCTCCATGTTTTTGTTCTGGATACAAGAGGAAAGTTCAATCAACAGAGAATCGCTTAGAAATTTACACCACAAATTTAACCTAACGTTATGTTACAATTAAACGAGAAATGAAGGATCGTGGGAATCGCAGAGACGATAACTTCCTTCACTCGTTCTACCATTGGTGTAGCGGTGGTGAGGTTTCGATACCAAATTCCTTGCTTGTTTTGTTGTAGAGTTCTTACATTTATTTATTTTGTGAAAACATTTTGTCTTTTTGGTCAAAGAAATGTTTTTAAGTTAATTCATTTTTGTAAGGATTTATATGTTCATTTTAATTTGCAAAGAAATGTATGAGTGATTTTTTAAGTGTGTTATTGTGATGGATATAAAATAAAATACTAATTAATTAGAAAAAATGTAATTGAAACACAAAATTTAGACGCAAATTAAATGAGTGAATCATCACCTTCGTCTCTGAATTTGCATGAATCGGTCAAATTCGTCCTCCAATTTAACGAAATATCAAAATAATTCCTGAATTTGTAAAATGTCAATCAATTTAGTCCCTCACATCTCTTATTTCTAAAAGTTAACCCGACGCATTATTAGCCCTAGATTTAACCTAATTTTTTCGGGTGACTTTACTATATTAACCCTATATTTAATTTATGCAAAATGTCATCTTTAATTTTAACCTAATTTTTTCCTCCACACTTTTGCATTTAATGTTTATCTAAAGTAAAATAAAATTATGTTCCTAATTATAAGCTGTTTTTTTGGAAAGGAATAACCGTTAACCCGTCTCGCTGTACTTAACCTAATCTCTTACTTATAAATGATAATCTGTCTTGCTATACTTAACCTATTATGTTACGTTAAGGTATCAAGGACGATGTCATGGAAAATTATGCTATGGTATAATACCAACGTCTATGCTTCTTAATATTATGAAATACTATATGACAATCATGACATTCATATAAACTATTTTGCTACCTATTACCGTCAAATATTACCTTCTATATTACCCGTGCGTTAGCATTGTTATAAATTTTATTCCCCTACTATTTATTTACTCCGTTGAATGTGTTG
>Ga0228710_1005675_pt1 | contig 19274 bp, 12 predicted proteins | sample MedpolnodulmetaG_FD_177995 | JGI IMG/M metagenome (GOLD analysis project Ga0228710, IMG submission 177995) | Root nodule microbial communities from Medicago polymorpha collected in Santa Monica, California, United States - pink nodules | ecosystem: Host-associated > Plants > Roots > Nodule...
TTGTCCTATGAGGAACTAATTTCAAATCCATTCCATTTGAAACGGAACAACGTCTGCAACAATATTACTGTTATTCTTGTCTTGATGTAGAGACAAGTTGCAGAGATGGTGGTTGCAGAGGCATGCGCAAAGTTAGTGGTTGTACACTTCGTACATTGTACTTTGTCAACTTTGGTGAAGTGGCTTCTGATGAGACGCTTCTGATAACCTTGCTTTTGATGACCTTGCTTCTGATGACGTGTCTTCTGGAGCGCTTTCTTCAAACTCGCTTCTTCAGACGCATTTTTCTTCAGACGCATTTCTTTCAGACACATTTCTCTCAGACGCTCTAAGCTTCAATAAAATTCCTTTGCTCTTTGACTTGTTCAATCAGAATCTTTATGGATAGTACTTTGATTAGGATCTTGTACACTTGAACAAATGTTTAGCATATCTAATTGATAATTTTTAATACCTTGTTATCATTAGAACTCAAGAGGTGATTTTGCGAAACACCCTTTGTTCCAATACGGACTACACCGACATGGCTCTGATACCACTTTGCCACACCCTAAACCCTGAATGCAATACATCATGCAATTAATTCAATAAGTCAAAGACAATCATAAAATTTTTTCAAAAATGCATAATTTGGTTTTCATAAAAATTCGCAACGGAAGACAATCATCATACATAATTTTCTCATCAACATGTAATAATCCTTAAAATACACGAGTAATAAATCTCAACATCATATCTCAGGCTTCAAATACATAACCATAATCTCATAAAAAATAATCCAACAACGGATAAATGAAAATAAAACATAAATGCCTGACACCCTAATCAGAGCTTAACTATAGTCGAGCAAAAGATAAGAGGTAGCTCCATGCTACCCTCAAGCAACTAACTAGCAAAGCAAAACACAGTCATGCAATCCGTCTTCCCATTTATACAAATAGGTAGGCGGTCAACCAAAAGACCACTGGGGGTTAGATAATATTCCACATAATAAACATAATCAAATAAATTGTAATCAAGGATTCCAAAAATGAATTATCGCATCAACATTATTTCTCAAGTATAGTAGCATAACCAAACAACATATACAAGTTCACAACTCCACATATCACAATTTTCATCAAATCACATAGTGCACATAATTCACCAAGTCACCTAATCAAATATGACACGTTTCACATATCTCAAGTGCATGTAATGCTTTAGACTCAATTCTACATGCATGTGGTACCATTTGGATGTTGAAGAAAATTTTACCCATTGATCCCTCTTCATATTCTCTACATATTCTCCACATATAGGACTTATGAATGCATGGATGCCAAGTATTGACCCGATAATGCACAACATCAATTAGTCTTCATATTCTCTACATTTTTCACCACTTTGCATTATCAAACAATACATCCACACATCAACAATTATCAAACACTTAATCATCTCTACACATTCTTCATCAAACAATTATCTCCACATATTCATAATCAACAATCATAAACAATTGTTAAGTAATCATCACCACAAAGAAATAACATCGCTTCGTATAGAATAATCACATAATAGACGAAGTATTCACCACATCTTGATAACTGACTTATCATACACCAATCAATCATTGATTCATTCTTATTTCACCATGTACACAAAACCATTTGCAAGTTATCCGATCATAAAACCTCATTTTGACAAGTTCGTCTATTTTGTTAAAATCGCCTATTTTTAATTTTTATCAACAAAATTAGGGTTGTACGTTCTTACACATCATAGAAATCAAATCTAGTTCAATCAATCATAGCATATTTGTTTCACAAAGTTCCTTCATTTCTCTAAAATTATCAAAGTTCGTCTATTTTTCATCATATTTCAAAAATTAAATCATTTTCAAAGCAAAGTCATGATAAACCACTCATAAAAGTTCAATTTCACTTCAATTAGGTAAGGTTAGGTGTTTAGGACTCATAGGGATGCATTTGGATATGCATAAATGCGAAAAATCGAGTTATTGGGCACCTGCATAGGTGGCACGGTCGTGCATACTGGCCACATTGTCGTGCAAACCAAGTGCGAACCAGACACACGGTTCGTGCCAAAGACATGCACGATTGTGCAGCCCTGACAACACTTATTTTCCGATTTTTCAACTTTCACATTTTTGCGCGTAAAATTATGATTTTTGATCCGTTTTCGATCCCATTTTCACCTACGCGTCCCAATCACTTAAACCATTCATGTTCTACTATTAAACCATGTTTTCCTATCTCAAAACAACTTAATCCAATTTTTCCAAAACGATTTTTTCTCAAAAACACTTAAAACAACTTTTACTCAAAAACTCAATTTTTAGCCAAACGATTCCACACCTAAAACAGAAATTCTACTTATCCTAACTCAACACAACAACATTATCAATCCTCTCCAATTCATCAAAATCAAACTTCTCCATTGTTGACCCATTTTCACAAAAGTCATAAAAACACAACAACTTACCCACAACAACACATTTAACATCACCCAATTCATGAATTATCACCACCAACATATACTCAACATCATTCATAGCATACAATTCATGAATTCATCATTAATCAATAACAACATAATCATTTTCACCAATTTAAGTCAAAATTTCAGAGTAATCATTTCAATACATAACAACAATGAAGTTCAAGCAGCAACAACAAGTTTATAACAAATTTTACATACCCAAAATTATCACTTAATTATGTGCACGAAGATTAACATCCAAAACCATCAAAATCATAATTCATTCAAAACAATTATGACCCATAAGTGAAAAAGAAGATTATAGCTTATTTAATAGAGCAAACTTATCCCCCTTACCCTGATTCCTCAAAAGCTAACCTAATCTCCAAGAATCTCCATTCTTTCCAATGAATCTTAACTTCCTCTTCACTTTTCTTCGAATGGGTTTAGGAAAAAATACTCATCTAATGAAAAAGTAAGTATAAATATACTCATCTAATTTGTTACACTTTTTAAAAGATAAAGGAAAAAAATAGATATATATATATATATATATATATATATATATATATATATATATTCATATCGTATTTGTTACATTTTTTAAATATTTAAATTTATTCTTATATATTTGTTACATGTGTTATTTGTATTGAAAATTGAGGGCATTTTTGGAAAGAAAAGCCAGCCCAAAAGAGCTGAAAGGGGTTGTTTTCTTTATATATAGTATAGATTAAAACACTATCCTTCTAAAATTACTAATTTACCCTTACTCGTCGAATGACCAAAATACCATTAGTCTTAAAAATGACTAAAATACCATTCTAGGCTAAAAATTCACCCTAGATCAAATACACAAACAAACAAATAAACACATATAACAATTAAATTATATAATCATAGCGAAAACCGGGTTGTTACAACTCTCCTTCACTTACAAAATATTCGCTCTCGAAAATTACCTGAAGAAAACAACTATGGACACGACTACTTCATCTGACTCTCCGATTCCCAAGTAGAGCTCTCACCGGTTGGTCCAAACCAAATCACATTCACCAATACAATCTCTTTTTCTCTTAAGCGCTTAACTTCCCGATCTTCAATCCTCACTAGCGACGTGTCAACGATCAAATTATCCTTTACTTTTAAATCACCCACTTGAATCACATACGATAAGTCATACACATACTTCCTCAACTGAGATACATGAAACACATCACGAAGATTCGACAATGACAGCGATAACATAATCTGATACGCTACAGCTCCAACCTTCCCAATAATCTCAAATGGTCCAACAAAACGCGGTGTCAACCTCCTACACTTCAAAGCACGTCCAACACCAGTTACATGATTCACTCTCAAAACATCTGATCTCTAACTTGAAACTCAATATCCTTCCTCCTCTTATCATGATATCTCTTCTGCATACTCTGAGACGTTTTCATCTTTTCCTGAATCTTCTTAACCTTTTATGTAGTCCCTTGTACAACTTCCGGTCCTAACATAACACTTTCTCCCGGCTCATACCAACGCAACAGAGTCCCACACCTCCTTTTATACAATGCTTCAAACGGCGCCATACCAATACTTGAATGAAAGTTGTTGTTGTAAGTAAACTCAATCAACGACAAACATTCAGCCCAACTTACTCCTTGTTCCAAAACACAAGCTCTCAACAAATCTTCCAAAGATTGAATAGTTCTCTCCGATTGACCATCAGTCTGAGGATGGTAAGTAGAACTTAACCTCAACTTAGTTCTCAAAGCTACTTGCAGTCTCTCGCAAAACTTCGAAGTAAACCTCGGATCTCAACCTAACAAAATGCTAGATGGAATACCATGCAATCTGACAACCTGCTCAATGTAGATCTCCGCCAACCTTGCAACGGTCAAACCAATCTTAATAGGAATAAAATGTGTTAACTTCGTCAACCAATTAACGATCATCCAAATAGATTCAATTCCTTTCACGGTCTTAGGCAACGCTCCAACAAAATTCATAGATATAATATCCCATTTCCATTCCGATACAAAAAACGGTTGCATCAAACCCGACAATTTCTGATGTTCAATCTTAGACTTTTGACAAATCAAACAAGCATACACAAACTCAGCTATATCCTTCTTCATTCCAGACCACCAAAACAACCCCTTCAAATCCTGATACATCTTTGTCGCTCCAGGATGAATACTCAGGTTACTTTTGTTACCTTCTTCTAAAATCCACTTCTTAAGCTCATGTACATCCGGTACAAAAACTCGATAAGGAAACATTAGCACACCATTCTCATCCAATCTGAAGTCCACTCCTTTACCTTGATTAACCAACACCAAACAATCCAAATCCCCCTTCTTAAGCTCATGCATAATCTAGTTTTCATAAAAATTTGCAATGGAAGACAATCATCATACATAATTTTCTCATCAACATGTAATAATCCTCAAAATACACAAGTAATGAATCTCAACATCATATCTCAGGTTTCAAATACATAACCATAATCTCATAAAAAATAATCCAACAACGGATAAATGAAAATAAAACATAACTACTTAACACCCTAATCAGAGCCTAACTAGACTCGAGCAAAAGATAAGAGGTAGCTCCACGCTATCCTCAAGCAACTAACTAGCAAAGCAAAACACAATCATGCAAGTCGTATACCCATTTATACAAATAGTTAGGCGGTCAACCAAACGACCACTTGGGGTTAGATAATATTCCACATAATAAAAATAATTAAATAAATTGTAATCAAGGATTCCAAAAATGAATTATCGCATCAACATTATTTCTCAAGTATAATAGCATAAGCAAACAACATATACATGTTCACAACTCCACATATCACAACTTTCATCAAATCACATAGCCCACATAATTCACCAAGTCACCTAATCAAATATGGCACGTTTCACATATCTCAAGTGCATGTGATGCTCTAGACTCAATTCTACATGCATGTGGTACCATTTAAATGTTGAAGAAAATTTTACCCATTCATCCCTCTATATATTCTCTATATATAGGACTTATGAGTGCATGGATGCCAAGTATTAACTCGATAATGCACACATCAATTACACTTCATATTCTCTACATTTTTCACCACTTTGTATTAGCAAACAATACATCCACACATCAACAATTATCAAACACTTAATTATCTCAACATATTCTTCATCAAACAATTATCTCCACATATTCATAATCAATAATCATAAACAATTGTTAAGTAATCATCACTACAAAGAAACAATGTCGCTTCATATAGCATAATCACATAATAGACGAAGTATTCACCACATCTTGATAACTGACTTATTATACACTAATCAATCATTGATTCATTCTTATTTCACCATGTACACAAAACCATTTGCAAGTTATCCGATCATAAAACCTCATTTTGACAATTTCGTCTATTTTGTTAAAATCCCTTATTTTCAATTTTTATCCACAAAATTAGGGTTCTAAGTTCTTACATATCATAGAAACATCCCTATATATCATCCAACATCTAGTTCAATCAATCATAGCATATTTTTCTACGTTCTTACACATCATAGAAACATCCCTATATATCATCCTTCATTTTTCAAAATTCTCAAAGTTCGTATATTTTTCATCACATTTCAAAAATCAAATCTTTATCAAAGCGAAGCCATGATAAACCACTCATAAAAGCTCAATGTCAGTTCAATTAGATAGGGTTAGGTGTTTGGGACTCATAAGGATGCATTTGGATCCGCATAAATGCGAAAAATCGAGTTCCCAGGCACCTGCACAGGTGGCACGGTCGTGCCTATTGGCCGCACGGTCGTGCAAACCAAGTGCGAACCAGCGCACAATCCGTTCCAAGGACACGCACGGCCGTGCAACCCTCACAACACATATATTCCTGATTTTTCTACTTTTACGTTTTCGCGTGTGAAATTCTTATTTTTGATCCGTTTTCGATCCCATTTTCACCTACGCGTCCCAATCACTTAAACCATTCATGTTCTACTATAAAACCATGTTTTCCTATCTAAAAACAACTTAATCCAATTCTTCCAAAATCACTTATTTCTCAAAAACACTTAAAACAACATTTTACTCAAAAACCTAATTTTCACCCAAACGATTCCACACCCAAAACTTATGATTCAAAACATAAATCCCACTTATCCTAACTTAACACAACAACATCATCAATCCTCTCCAATTCATCAAAATCAAACTTCTCCACTCTTGACCCATTTTCACAAAAGTCATAAAAACACAAAAACTTAACCACAACAACACATTTATCATCACCCATTCATGAATTATCATTACCAACATATACCCAACAACATTCAAGATGATAGCAAGATGATGGAAGTGGAAGAGGATGAAGTAAGAGAGATGGATCCTTTGACAATTGAAAGAAAGGTCACAAAAGCATTAATGCATAAGGCGAAGGAATGGTCCACTCTAAGGGATGTGTTACAAACCAGAAAGGTGACCAAGAATCAATGCTGCAATAGCCTTTTGGATTACTTATTCTCACCCACCGGTAAAGAACTTTGTGAGAAGATGGTAGCTGTTACCAAGGAAGATCACAAGAAACATGATGGCGAGCCTCCAAAGAAAAAGGAAGACCCCATATGTTTTAGTATACCAGTTACCATCAAGGGATTCTATGTGGTATAAGTGACGTGTGACCTCGGATCTAGGGAAAACATGATGTCATTATCACTATTCAATAAGATTGGAGGGTTCGAGTTGAAGCCTTGTGAAGTAAGAATAGGACTTGCTGATGGTTCTCTCAAGAATGCTGAAGGTGTAATAGAGATTGTGGATGTCAACATTGATGGATTCAATCTCCCTATTGATGTAGTAGTTATGGAAATGAGGGGATTAGATAGAGTTCAAATGATCTTAGGGAGACCTTTTCTCGCCACTGCCCGGTCTATAATAAATGTGAATCAAAGGGAAATTATTATCAGATCAAGAGAATACTACACCACCTACAAAGTTTTTGGACAATACCGTTACCTTAAGCAAGAAGGAGTGCCGAAGTAAGAACCCAACCTGAAGGTTGGACAAGAGGAATGAATCAAGGAGCCTGAAGGACAGGGGCTCCCAAGCACAAGTTAGACATATCCATTAGGTTCGGGACGCTAAACACGCGCTGAATATGAGGCAATCTATTTCTTCAAGCTAATGACTCAAAAGAAGCGTTGAATAGGAGGCAACCTATTGACCTTCGGGGCTCAGACGTTAAACAAGCGCTGAATGGGAGGCAACCCATTATCTTTATTTTCTGCATTTTTTATTTTCTGCTAAGCTGAGATGATCTGACTAATCAATTTCTTTGATTTTTCTGTTGCTAACCCTAAGTATTATATAATAAAATTTTATTTCTTTTGCATTACATATACAACCTTTCCTTTTATGCTTAAATTTCTTTTAGCCTTAGGTATTCATTTCAAAGCATTTATGGCAGAGGCTAGTTTACCCTTACATTCAAAAGCACAATATTTTCTGGGGCTTGCTAGTGAAGATACTTATAAGATCATCATCTCTTTTCTGAATAGCATAACCGGTGAGATTCATAGCCAAATATTTCCATATACATTATAGGTTGTTAAATACTTAAATATTTCCAATTATGAGTGTTTCATATGAATGCTATTTTTGCTTGAATTTGCGGCCGTTCTTTACGGACGATCGGTTAGGTTATTATACACATGAGACATTTTTGTTTGGTACCTTGAGCCTTTCACGCCACCCTTTATATTCTTAATATCCTTTGTGAAACTACTTTGAGCCTCCAGATGAAAATTTCTTTCTTGTGACAAATCATGTCAAAGTCCTGAATTTTATGTTGGATATTTGTATATTGGTCTCACTTTTGCTAAAACAAATATTCATGCATGATGTTGGATACGATGTTCCAACATGATGGCACAATTCAGTGTGCCCTATTTATGTGCCATGATTTACGCGCGCTTTATCTATTTTAGGAATCCACACCTTTCTACTTGTTGGCCAAGACACGTGTTTTTTGTCCAGAATCAGCTGTGTGATTTATTCCTAAAGTAGTGACAATATTTTAGGAAACTTTGGATGTGATTGGATTGTTCCTAAAGATGTTCGGACATTTTAGGAAACAACCTGTGTGTTCCTGATTCTTGTGAAGTGGGTCAGCTATTGGATCTGCTATGTTTTCCGAAGCCCAACAAGTCTATTCAACCCGTACTGCTTCAAAGTATTTATACAACGACACAAAACCTAATTGATGATCGAAGCCGTCATTTACATATTAGAGCCTTTAGGGTTTTGAGTCGTTTTTAATTGTGAGCCTTTTCTTGTGTCACCTTGATACATGATAAGGACTGTGTTTTACTGAGTTGTAATTGTGTATAATACTCCTAAGCTTTGAAGCACGGAGGTATTTTGTGTTTGAAGGTAACTTCATAATTGTTTTGTAATCAGATAATCACATGGTGTGTGATTGAGTGGAAGTGAGATGAGATCTCAGATCTAGGAGTTCTGATGAGTCAATAAATTAGTGTTTTTAATATCTTATTTAAGTCTATTTTATTTAGATTTGATTTAGTTTTATTTAAATATTATTTCCTTTTAGAATTATTTTACTTCAATTGCAAATTATTATATTTCAGGAATAAATATCTAAAGATTTACTCTTGGAGCAAAAGAAAGAGGATTAGGAGCTGATTCGGGATTAAAATACGAAATATGGGACAAAAATATGTCACTCCCCAAGCCAGAGACTTGGCACGGACCGTGCCACCAGCAGCACGGCCTTGCCAACCTTCAGAGCCCACTTTTGCTGCTTCTGCTTCATGGACAAGCTACCTATTAGTTTACTTCTGACCTAAAAGCCCGTGGTTTCTTGTGGAACATTCTAGTGTTATATTTCTTAGGGCTTAAGTCATTGTAAACTATAAATAGAGTAGCTAGCTATCACAACAATTCATCTTTTGTTCTTGGAATTCAATAGTGACAATTGTCTTTCTTAATAAAAGTTCTTCTTTTACTTTCTTGTTATTTATTTTATGTTTTTCTTCTCCTCTTCTATGGCTACGATGATCATGAGTGAGTAGACCTTTCTTGTCTTGGGATTGTTGGATAAGTCTAATGACGCAATCCTAATCAAACCAAGCCATAAACCATAATTTTATATAAATCTACTTTCTAATCTAATTCACCGTTTTTATAATGAATTAACAAATGCCAAACTCATAATGCGAAAGCGGAGGGTTGATATTTGTTAATTCATCATCTCAAATATCAATTCATAATGTGAAAGCGGAGCTTTGATATTTGAACAAGTGAATTTAGACAAGGGTTGCGAAACATGAGAATAGTCTAGCAAACCTTGAGACATATAAAGTTTCGTTCTTCAAGGATTCTAATAGCAATCAACCATGAGAGTAGGCGTGGTTTCTAGAGGAACACACTCACTGCACCTCGAAAGAGGCTTTGATACGCTAAAGAGAAACTTGTCTTTAGAAAGTAGGTCGAATATAAAGTTATGGTTTAGGGTTTGTTTGTGAAGGATTCGTTACTACGATGAACCAATAATCCCAAGGCGCTTTTTATTATTATTGTTTTTAATCCTTAAAAACCAAATATCTACAATCAAACTTTCTTCTAATCATCTTTTAAAAGTTAATTAAATTGAACAACTCCGTGTTGGAACGATACTCTCTTTTTACTTCTTCAGTAAAACCGTACACTTGCGGTTTTGCTCATCAAGTTCCTAGGTTGAAGTCCGTACAGGTAGGTCCTAGGTTGTAAACTTGGATTTTGCTGAGAACTTAGAATAAGGATTACACTAGTGGATTTCCTTCCTGGCTTGGTAGCCCCCAGAGTAGGTGTGTTTGTCACCGAACTGGGTTAACAATTCACCTATGCCATTTACTTTATTGTCTATTTCTTTTGCCTAATTCTGTTTATTATTGTAGCATGATGTTTAAACATTAAACTCAACATTCGTCTTTTGTATATGGTGTTGGAACATCTCATAGAACATCTGAAAGCTAACACACCATAATTTCACTTTAAATGCACTCTGTTTGAAACCAAGTTTGGGGTTGCTCTTTTGAATTAACAACATTTTAAGTTTGCGGTGGGGTAACAGTATAACACATTTGTCATAAAAGAAAAAAAATGTAGATGACCATGGATCTACACAAAAAAAAAAGCAGAAAAAAAAAATCAAGATCCAAAAAGTGGTCTCTTAAAAGACAAATAATTCTACTGTTTTACCCATCTTGTTTGAATTAAGGAAAGGAAGAGGTTGGCAACACTTTAATGGTTAATAAGAATCCCTAGATTAGTGAACTAACTCCAAGTTCTTTTGTTAGCCTACTTTCCCAAATAAATTCACCCTTAACCTAAGCCAAGTTATAACCCTTAAAGTTCTATAAGTGCGTAGATAATCTAGAATTGTTTCAAATTTATAGGAAGGTACATTGATGTGACGAATGGAGTGGGCAAATGCTGTGACCAGCCCTACTGACTTTAGGAGATACATACGTGTATTATGGAAAAGAGTATGACAAAGAATATATGTTACTTTCACGAAGCCATACCCGCTTGAATGTTATGTGGTAAGTTAGTTGTTGCTCTACTATAAATGTGATGAATGATGTCTTAAGCACAATTCCTGGAAAGATATGTTTTTCCTGAAAAAAATAGGAAGAATAAAATATGTTTTTCTTTCGTTACTTGAGAACAAGCAACATTTTAAGTTTGCGGTTGTGTTGACAGGTCATCTTACATTATTCTTAGCATGTTTTGCAGTCATTTTCAGTAGGTTTGAGTAGCAAAAAGAAGGAGTATTAGAACGATTGCCTATCATTTCAGGACTTTTGTAATGTTTTCTATATTTGAGTATGTAATTCTAGTTTTTCCGAAACATAGCAATTTTAGGGGTTTTTTGAAGTAATTCACGAAGAAATCATGCAAATCGGCAAACCAAGAACATCCGAAGATTTGTGAAGACTTTGGGAAGACCAAGAATGAAGATTCAAGAGGCCTCAGAGACTTTACAGTGGGAGGAATTCTGTTCCCAAGTTCTGAGTCAAGTTATTTGAAGACGAAAACGTAAAACGACGGAAAATTAGAGAATCTGGGCCCACGAAGCAATACCATGCGCCTAGAGAACATGTGATCCGCCTAGAGCATGGCAAAAACTTTCCATGCGCCTAGAGAACATTACCATGCACCTAGAGCATTGCTTCAGGTGCACACTCATGCGCCTAGAGCTTTGCTCATGCGCCCCAAGCACCTAAAATAGGAGGGGCGCATGTGTAATTTTATGCTTTCTTGTGGGTAAAACCCGCATTTTTAGCCCAAACCCAGTCAGCCTTCCTCATTTAGAATTTCTCGTTCATAACTGTGGCAGTTCAAGTGGAAGGCAATTCCAGAGCTTCGGAGGAGTTTCTATCTTCTCCTTGATTTTCTAGGTTTGTTTTTATCTTTACTAGTTTGTTTTTAGTTACCTTGTGTAACTAATTCTTTTTAGGTTAGAGTCTAAAATGAACCTCTATTTAGTTTTGTTGGATATTTATTTAATATAATGTCATTTCATTTTATTTATTTTCTGTTCACTATTTAGTTTTATTAGGAATTATTTATTTCAAAGGATCATAATCCTATATTAGTTACTTAGGTTGTCACAGGGCCAAATATTGATATTACTATCTTGCTGCTTATATCTTGATATTTATAGCTCGTATATTAATATGTATATGTCTAGGAAGTAATTAGTTAGTAACTAGCGAAAGATACCAAAAACGAGTTGACCCTAGTAGTAAGTACTTAGGACTTAGGAGATGACATTACTAATACTGAGTAAAATCTGCTGAAACTAGGAGGTAACTAGTTAGTGATTAAGGAAACAAGCGACTCTGGGGAGTAAACCTAATAGAACCATTTTCTTTGACCCTTGGTAAGGTAGACACAGATAGGGCTGTCCATTTGCAGAACTACCGAGATAGAGTGTGTTCTATGAGTGTCCTAAGATGCATAGATGGATAGACCTAATGAACCTTCGCCTTCATTGCATTGGGAAATGGTGAGCCAACATAAAGTCTATGTTTTCAATTACCTTTGAGGTGGTAAGACCCCACACGTAGGGATCACTGTGTGACCAGCAGGTGCGACCAAACATTGGAGAGATAAACCTAGTTAATCGAGAAGTATAGACCCCACACGTAAGGATCACCACGTGATCAACAAATGTAGCTTCCAAACTATTAAGTTAGTCACGTCCCAACGGCCTCATCACTTGTAGAGTATACTTAAGATAAATAAACGCGACATTAGTGTTATTTAATATCCAACAAAATAAATCGGGGAGATTCGAAGAATCCTAACCGCTGCTTACTTTTATGCAACCAAAACGGGTAAACTTACTCTGTTGCAAACAGATAAAAATTGCAAGCTTCTTGCCCTTAACTCTTTTATTATATCGTCACCTTAAAAATAAGTAACGCGAATTTTATGGACGAAACGACAATCCATGTGGATACATTCTGTACTTATCACTTTATTACTTGGTAAACGATTTGGTACACTCGCCTAATCCGACCATCAACAAACAATAACAACCCTTAATCACAAATAATAGTGGTGATGAAAAGAAACCCAGTAGCATACACGAGTGAAACAATACCTTGAATTAATACATGGCTGATGGCAATTAGAGATAATCAAGAGATGAGATATATAAATTATATAAGGCAAAAGAAACAGCACACCAACCTTGAACTCTACAACTAGTTGTAATGGAAGGGATGACACCTCGATTCAAAAGATATATGGTGGAATATGGATGCAAGCATGTTTATGAAATAATGCAAAAGTATGAATAGCATAATGGAAAGGAAAAACGTTCAGAGGAGAAGAACTCTCATCGAACGACGGCAAAATCCCTCACAAGGGGAGCAGCGGCGCTACCCTAGGAGCGGCGGTAAAGGCATTTATTTTAAGACACGTATCAAAACATTCTTCCTCAATATCAACAATAGTTCACCATTATATTATCTAATCTATGATCTTGTCGAGTTGGTTAATAGAATGACGTTTTGTTTCTGTAGTGTCTCTGATTGTAAGCCTATCTTGATGTATCGCAACTAACATCTACATGTTCCTTTATTCATGTACCTTACAAAGGAAGTATATGTGTAACACTCCCTAAGTCAAAATATTAATTTTGGATTGCATGTCTAAAATGCATTAAGTGCAAAAATTGATAGATCACTATAGTAAAATAGAATTTATATATAACCATCCAAATCAAATATCTACACTAAAGTCATATAAATTTCACCTAATGCCAACAATAGGGAGAATTAGTTACACGTAAACTTACAATACATCACAAGAATAAGAGAGAAATTCGACATTGAAGAAGATGCCTCCGTCATTTCTGCCTTGAGCTCTCTCCCTCTAGATGGTTCACTCTTTCTCATTCTTAAGCTGTTAGAACCTTATAAATGATGAAATGAATCTTGTATTCAAAGAATTCTAAAAAGTGAACTTTCGTCAGGTGAGTGATGTCTTCGCTAGGAGAATGAATATTTCTTCCACTTGAAGTCTTTTCAATCTCAGTCACGAGGGCTCTAAACTTATTGCTAAGTTTACTTTTTGATAAAGTAAACTTATTGTCCAAGCTTCCTTGGTGGCTAAATTTACTTTTTGGATTTCTTCATAGTTAATTAAATTGACCGACTAAGTAATCTTCATCATTGCAATTTCTTGACGTTAGTATTTACATGAAATGGGGATTTTTCATAATGTTTCTTGAAGAATAAGTTTTTATATTCCCTAAAAGACATAAATAATGTCATTTTGGCATTTATCACCATGTCCATAAATAATTAATTTTCTTTCTTTCCTTGAGAAAGATAACACGAGATTTGCTCAACTCATAAAATTTCCACATTTTATATGTATTAGTTTTGATATAAAGTGTTATAAAAAAAAAACAGCATACGGTACTTTTAATTTGTAGACAAATTTGTTGTCACCTCTTTGGTTTGTCTCCTATACAAATAATTTTATTTTTTCTTTCAATCATTCATTATGCTTTTTGTTTTGGGATTTTTCCATATCTATTATGAAAGTCTAACATGTAAATATAAAAATCTATCAAGAAGTTTAATAAAAAAATAATGAATTTTAATGATAATCTATTTATTAAGGTTAAATGATAACTTGAGTGGGCTAAATGGATACACGCAATATATTGATTAGAGAAATTAATATAAATTTCAATTTTATAAATGGCTCCGTACAATTCCCAAGTGCTACAAGCTATTCAATTGAAGTTATCAAAGCATGAACCATTTACTTATAAAACGATAAAAAAAACTTATATTTATTACATGCAAATGAAAAAAAACATGACTAAAATTCTCATGATTGTTTATGCTTTGATGATCTTTATTTTCCCATTGATTGTTGTATCCATTACAAGTATTTCTTTTTTACACGATTTTATAATTTATTTTATACACAATATTTAATTTGTCACCTTTTAATAACACCATTTTTTTTCTTCTTATTTGACAATGCAGGTGATGTTTCAGGGAATCTTGCTCGTGCTCCTCGAAGGAAGTCAGGGGACATTCCATGCATTTTTGACCAGGATTGTCCACGGAAGCTATATTTTTTGGAAAAATGTGTTGCTAAAGTTTGCAAGTACTTGTGAACATATTAATTAAGTTTAAAAATAATTATGGTACCTCTAAGAGTATGATTTTATATGTAAGTCACAATGTTTACACTTAAATAAATTACTTCAAAATTCAATTTATGTTTCTCTAGGCTTTCAATTGTTATAAATAGAACAAAAGTGTATGATTATAATATGCAACTATTGTTATCTTCATTTGATCATAGAAGATATAATAAGAAAAAAATGTCACTCCATAATTAAAATTATCTACTTTAATAAATGAATGAAATATATGATTATGTTTAAAGATTGACTTCCTCTTTCTATTAGAGAAGATTCCTTTAGGAATCGGTTTGGTTTATCAATCACCACTTCCCTTTGTTTTCTTGTTTTTTTTTTTTTACATAATGAAATTCATTCATTCAAATTGATAAAGTACATCGATACAATGCAAATTCGCTAAAAACAAAAAGGATGAATCTTCAAACAAACTCACATCATCCATGTTAATAGCATAAAACGGTAAAGTGCAAAAACCTACACATATGACTATATTCAAGTCTCCGAAATACCCATGTCTCCAAACCTGCAACGTCGACGACGCCAAAATCATTGATTGGATCTGCACTAGATCTAAGCTGATCTGACAATCTGAATTGAACAAATACCTGAACAAAATAAGAAAGACAAACAACGCCGCACAAAAATGACGAACAACACAACGTCGCACTAAGACGATGAAATCGCGAAAGAAACGACGAAATAGATGTGAAAATCACTTCTTTCAATAAAAGGGAAAGAGATAAACGTGTGAAATGGGTGATTTTGGGTCAAAAATTGACCCTAAATCACACTTCTTTGATGGATAAAGAAAAAGAAATTAGGGTTTTGGAGACGGTTCACAAAAGAGAAAGAGGAAATCATATTTTGTTTTGTTTATTGTTTTGTTTTTCTATGTCACTGCTTATTTTATTTTTCCCTCTGATATGAGTTAGGTTCCCCCCGCGTTGTCTTCATTTTTTTTGCCAAGACTCCCCCTTAAAAAAAATTCATTGAAATGAGATAAACTAAAACTTTCATGTCATAAGTTCTTACAAAAAATTTACTATACTTGTTAAATAATTTATCATGGGTAGTGCTAGCATCACCCTCTTTTAAAACTCTCTTTAATATCCACTCTTTTATTGGTTTAAATCATTGCGAGTCTACATTTTGAAAATAGAACTCATACAAAGTAGTGTGATATACATTAATTACATCCAATGAAAGAGTAAGTGCTAAAGAGAATGTACAAAAAGTGAATGTTTCTAACATTTCTCGCGTAACATTACGTCCCATCATTTATTCTTTTGAAAAAAATGTGGCTAAATATTTGTTTCTTTTAACTGTTAACATAATACATAGCCAAAAATTATTTTAGAAAACTCTAGATGATCAACCAGAGTTGAACTAATCAAGTTATTTGTCTTGTGTCAAAAAAAAAAGTTATTTGTCTAATATCTATTGTTATCACCATTACCAACAAGCCAAATAGAATTAGACTGAACTTCATGTATGTTAGTTTTAATTCCAGAACAAATAGAAGAAGTTAAATGATAAGAAACTGGAACAGTGTTCCTACGGAATATTTTCTATAGAGAATGGCCCAATCTTCCTTTGAGCTGAAAAATCTGAAACAAAGATATGAAATGGTTGCTTCATTGATAGAGGGCTTGATACCTAAGCCTTCGTCATCAAAAGATAGACAAGTTGACTATTACTTTCCCCATCTTATTTGTTACTCATGTGTCCTATTTATTTTCTCAAAATACCCTTAGCTAGACAAATTAAATCTTAACCGAGTTTCGGCAAATATAATCTGAAACCTTCTATTCCCAAAAATCACAGAACAACTTTGCATAATATATAGAAAGCATAATTGAAAGTGACCAAAATTAAAAGAGACAAAAATGTGAAGAGACAAAAAATAAATAAAAATATCATTTTATTATTAGATTGTATATTTCATAATACATTTACATTGTCATTGAAGTTTATTACAAAAAAATAATTAAACACCTAAAGTTAAACCTGTGGTATGAGAAGATGGGGGAAAGAGAGGAAGATAAAGAGGGAAACAAGTTGAGGTAAGGTTTGTTTCCATTATAGGGTGAAGGAGACTTTGATGATCAACCTTACACACCGACAGATCAACCTTATATCCAGAAAAATGGTGCAAATTTGCAGAGTGACACCATGTCTTTTGCCCATTCATACAATCCCTAAGATTTTAGAGTAACATTTTTGTATGAAAGGTCAACAGTGGAAGCACATTGTAGAAGAAAAGAGTAGGAGATAATGTGAGATGATGGAATGAGATATTATGAAGGATTGATGGGTAAATTTGTGTCACATAAATGCATAGAGTGTAACAAACCATTAATTAGGGTAAAAAAGCGTGGCAAACTTGTTTGAACAGTCAATGAAACTGGCCTGATTAAAGAAAAAAATGTGTTTAATGAGTTACTCTTCCTAAGCAAGTAACTGCACAAACTCTAAGATGGCTCAGATTATATAATTTGAACTCGTCCCAAAAAATGTCTGGATTATATTATTCAAACTGGTTCAAAACTACGTTAAAATTTGTACTTTATAGGGTGAGGGAGAGTTCAAATTATATAATATGAACAAGTCAGAACATGATTTTTTCCATGTGGTCCACATTGCCCCAACAATGTTTGTGGTCCACGACCAACATAAACTTCTAAAAATTAGTGTACATTTTTTCATAAGCTGTAAATCACCCAAAATGATCATGGACAATTCAGTCATTGATCTGAACACCTGCAGTTTACTATAACGGGAGAAAACCCCATCTGCTCAAGGTTCAGAATGATGTCACACTCTCTGGGTTGAAGGATCAGCTGGATCAAATTGATTGTAAACTCAACCATAAAGATACATGAAGGGTGGATAGTGTTGAGTATCGATGTTCATTGACCCACTCAGATGGAGTGCAGTTCAGCCAGATGAAGCTCAGGAACGATGATGATGTGAGAATGATGTTCTCGATATTTGGTCAGTACAGTACTAAAGAACCAATCAAGTTGGACGTTTCTTTGGTCAGATCTTTTGGAGATATTTGAAAAAGTTTGATCCAACCTAGGAACTATGAAGAAATCAGGGCTTTGATTGAGGAATCAAACGAAGAAGTTAATTTGGCTAACAAGTGATCTGTTATGTTTTGTTTTGTTACATGTTTTAAGTTGTTGAATTATCTCGTTTGATGTATTTGAGATTGTTATATTTAATGTAGGTCATTAAAATTAAATTACATGTGTTAAAATTCGTACTTTGTAGGGTGAAATGAAGTTCAAATTATATAATCCGAACCTGTCAAGTACAAAATTTTTCTGTGGTGTGCATTGCACCGACATTTATATGGTCCACGACGCACAGAAACTTGTATAGATAGACGTGTTTGATTCTTTTCCTTTAAAGCACAACAAAGAACTATGAATACCTTGTCGGATGTTGTTATGAACATGTTGGTCATAGGACGAGTGATGGTGGAGGGAAGGTGTTCCAACATTGTTGTTATGAACACCTCCCCTTTCATCAGCACTCATCTTAAAAACTCAACAAAGAAGTGTGAAATATTATGTGGCAGATCTCAATACCTGATAAGTGTCAAAATATAGTTATTTTCACTAGCACTTATCGACTTGTTTTACAAGTAATCTATCATAAAATCCCCCAATTTGATATAAGTATGTTGGAACAAATGGTGTTTCACAAGTCACCTATTGAGTTTTGACAATAACAAGGTATTAAAAATAATCATTTGGATATGCTAAACAATTTGTTCAAGTGTACAGGATCCATAATCAAAGTACTATTCATAAAGATTCTGATTGAACAAGTTCAAGAGCAAAGGAACTTTATTTGAAGCTTAGAGCATCTGGAAGAATGAGTCTGAAGAACTGCGTCTGAAGACTGAAGAAGAGCTCCTGAAGACACGTCATCAGAAGCAAGGTCATCAGAAGCACTGGTCATCAGAAGCATATCTCGCCAGAAGCTACTTCACCAGAGTTGACAAAGGACATTGTACGAAGTGTACGGC
>Ga0228710_1005676_pt1 | contig 19273 bp, 13 predicted proteins | sample MedpolnodulmetaG_FD_177995 | JGI IMG/M metagenome (GOLD analysis project Ga0228710, IMG submission 177995) | Root nodule microbial communities from Medicago polymorpha collected in Santa Monica, California, United States - pink nodules | ecosystem: Host-associated > Plants > Roots > Nodule...
TTAAACCAATTTTTCCTTAACCATTTTATTTTAACTTGCAAATCAAACCAATTGCCTCAGTGCACCCCCCATTTTACAAACATCCTTAATAATAATGACATTCTCGAGTAGAAGTTGAAACAGTCCCCGTGTATACGAATCTTATAAATTTTATTACTTCGATATGAGTTAGTACACTTGCTAATTTTGTATCGCTCTCTCTTTCTTCTTACCTAGAATGCTAATTAATTCTGATTTATTTTCTATATTTTTCTTTCTCATTTTTTTTTGCCCTCTTCTTTTGTTTATATCTTTATTTCACATTAATTTTTTCTGTTCACCTTTTTCTTTGTGTTGTTATTTTCGTTCTCTTATGCTAATTATGTTTGTTAATCACTTTATCAATTCTGTTGTATCCTCTTTCATTCTTATGTTGTACTTTGTTTTCATTTTTCTCCACCCTCTAATTCTCTTCCGATTCCAGTATATTCCTGAGGCTTTTTGTCTAGATTTTTGTGTGCATTTATTTATTTACTCGATCTACATGCTTTCGCCATGTGTTACAATGCCATTTGTCATGTTTACAACAATAATCCGATGTTGGCCATGTGTACATTTATTGTATTACATGTTTGAATGGTTCTCATCTGGTGGCCAATAGTTTTCTTATTAGAATTTGACAAAAAGTTTGTGTGACATGTTTAACAAAAACGCTTAAAATGGTTCGTGCTCTATGAAGAACCTAAATTTTGTGTGACAAACTTGATGTCACATCCAATTTTCTTAAACTTTAAGTTATATTATATATACTTTTTTTCATGACCATATTCTGACCTGTTTTATTATGTACTATCTTTCATAACTCTTTTCCATTGTCACAGCGATTTACTCGTCTTGGTGGCAAACTCCCAAAAGGTGTTTTGCTTGTTGGACATCTCAGCACTGGTAAAACAATGTTGGGAAGAGTTATTGCTGGAGAGGTTGGGGTTCCTTTGTTCTCATGCAGTGGAAGTGAATTTGAAGAGATGATCGATGGTGTTGGGGCACAAAGGGTGAGAGATCTTTATGCTGCAGCAAAAAAGCATTCGCCTTGTGTAATCTTTATTGATGAGATTGATGTTATTGGTAGAAAACGAAATCTAGATGACCAAATGTACATGAAGATGAAGTTGACTTTACAGCAAATACTTGTTGAGTTAGATAAATTCAAACAAAATGAAGGCATTATTGTAATTGCTGCTACTAACTCTCCTGAGTCACTAGATAAGGCTTTGTTTAGGCCTGGGCGATTTGATCACCATGTTGTTATTCGCAATCTAGATGTAAAAGGACGACAACCAGCTTTTGGAATCTCTCATGTCAAAGGTATAATTTTACTCTTCTGGAAGAATATTTTATCTTGTATGTTCGATGGCTTAACAGTTTTTTGAGGCACGTGTGCAGTGCTTGCACTATATTGGTGTAAGCAAAGTATTGTGTAGTACGATTTCTTTAAGCTATGATCAGGGGTCTGCTAGATAACCCATGATACTTTTTTAACTAAGTATACTTATATTCAAGTTTTGTAAGTTAATTGTGAATGTGCACAGCTACGGGATATAGTAAGGTTGTCGAATATAGAATTGTTAAAACTTAGAAGGAAACTTCTGGTGTATGTGTGTTTCTCACTTCAATAAAATTTAGGTTTTGAAGGCGGATGATGTTGATCTGATGACCATTGCTCGTTGTACAACTGGGTTTTCTAGTGCTCACCTTGAAAAGTTGGTTAATGTTGCTGCCTTGAGGGCTGCAAAGAATGGAGCCAAAGCCGTGAGCATGCATGATTTAGAGTTTGCATGGGACAAAATTTTGCTGGGAAGTGAACGCAAATCAACTGTTGTATCTAAGGAATCAAGAAAGATTATTGCTTTCCATGAGATTGGCCATGCCTTAGTGGCAATCCATGTTGATGGTGCGCTACCTGTTCACAAGGCAACTATAGTTATTCATGGGACGGCTCTTGGCCTTATGTCACAACTGCCTAACTTGGATCAGACTAGTTCCTCCCGTAAACAGATGCTTGTCAGGCTTGATGTTTGCATGGGAGGTCGGGTTGCTGAAGAGCTAATTTTCGGAGAAAATGGAGTTACTTCTGGTGCATCCTCAAACATATTTAGGGCAACTATTCTGGCCAGGGAAATGGTTGCTAAATATGGTATGAGTACTGAAGTTGGACCCGTCATTCACCATCACTATGATCAATGGAGAGGTATGAGCTCAGAAACTAGGCTTCCTATTGAGAAAGAAGTGAAGAACTTGCTTGAGAGAGCTTACAACAATGCAAAAGCTAATCCAACCACCCATGAAAAGGAGCTTCATGCACTTGCAAATGCTCTTCTGGAGCATCAGACACTTACAAGAAGTCAGATAAAGGATATACTTGCAAAGGTTAAATCCCAGCAGCAACAACCGCAGCCACATGTAGTCGAAGCTCGGAAAAGTTCACAGTCCGAACCAACAGTTGATTCCGCTATTGCGGCCACTACAGTTGCAAAGGCTCAAGGAGTTGACCCGGTAGAATCTTAGCGTGGAAGACTAGAGCACATGCTGCAATTTAATCGCTATTGGATTAATATGTTCTGATAGTAATCTATTTGGTGTTTTTGTGGTTCCACTTCTGTCCGTAGAACTCAACTCGTGTCTTCGGGGTGAAATTAACTCCATACTATGTTCAAATATCCTTTAGGAGTTCCCATTATTTGTTTTTAAGAATTATTTTGTTCCCATTATATAGGATTTTCATTTGTCAAAATAGCAATCATATATTATCTTCAAATTGTTCGCTACTTTCTTTCTCCTTATTTATTATCCTGATTGAGTTAAAAGGTGAATGCTAGGTTGTCACCGGAAGCAATGCGCCATAAGTATAGTGTCAAATTAGCAATGACCGCTACATCGCCCGTACATTCGAAAATAAGCAAAGTTTTGCACATTTTTGTGAATGGGAGTGGGTGAATAAGTTAATTTTATTTATAAATATGTTATACTCCCTTCAATCCTTTACACTCTCTTCGGTCCTTATTATAAGAAGAGAAAATAAAAAAAACATCAAAATTAATGTTGTCATTAATTGTTGTAACTTTTTAAAGTCTTTTAAACAATAATCGTACCTTAAAATACGTGACATTTTCTTATAAATAGGACCAAAACTTTTTTTGAAAATTTTTCTTATATTAAGGACCGAAAGGAGTAATTGTCAATTTTGCATAAAATTTTTGTTTCTAATTAACGGTCATTTTTAAAGTCCAAGACATCATTAAATATTGTTTTACTTATATTACCCTTAGAAATTTATTACAGAAAAAGAAATATATAAGATAAGATATTAAATGATTAAGGTTATTATAGGAAAAAGATAAATTATTGTATAAAAGTAGTAAAAGTATTTGTTGTTTTGGTTTGTATAATTAAAAAAAATAAAAAATGGAGTATTTCTTTTCTTTTTTTATTTAATCATAAAATAAAGAAGTATGACGTGGCAGGTTGTAAATTGTGAGATTGATCCAACGAAGTAGAATGGTTGAAAACTTGTGCAGCTTAAAACAATCCGTTTCCGTATAGGTCTCCCTGTTTTCACTTCCTTCACAAGCCTTAAGGTACGAAAACGAGCGTGTGCAGAAAAAAAGAAGAAGAAGAGAAGCACGCTGCATAAATAAAGATTGATTAACCAGTAATGTTATTATAACGAAGAGATAGAGATAGAGATTAAAAGAGAGTTTCTCTGTTTTTTTCCTCATCTTTCATCTCCAATACGTTTTTCTCTGCAACTTCACAGATTTAACAGACTCCGTTGTTCTATTGATTACGGTGACATGGCTTGGAGGCGTTTGATTACGCAGGTTAGATTTTCAATTCATCAATTTTCATTTTATTCAATCTATTTCTCTTAATTATTATCATTTCGCAAACCCTAACCTAATTTTATGGATACCGATGCTGTTTTGTTCCTCAGATTTCTAATTAATTGACATCAAGGCTCTTTTATTTGTGGAGATTCATTTAGGATAGGATTAAATAAGTTGGTGAAACCAGCTTATGAAAATCATAAGTGCTTATGCCATTAGATAAGCTTAATTAAATAAGCCATTCCAAACAGGCCCTATATATGTAGACACCATTGCTTTGGGTCCGAAATTACATCTATACTTGTTGGTTTTGCATTTTATTTTTTATATATTGTCATAATTTTATAACTTATTTTTGCAGGTTGAACAGCGTCAATCAGAATTTGGAAAAGTCAAAGGTTTATTGACTAGAAACTATTTATCTCCTAATAAGTTTCAAGGCTATACAAGTACGAATCTGTTGTTGCTTTTCCGCATCTAGTTTATGTTATGTTTTCACCATGTGTTTAGAGTACTTACGCTCAAATTCATGTAGGGAATAGGCTTCTCTTCTCCCAGGAGAGATCCCAATCCAGCTATCTTGGAAATCTGGCCCGACGACTACGTGATTCATCTGAAGCTGAGGAGGAAGTCTCTTATCTCAAAGAACTTTACCGTCGAAATGATCCGGAAGCTGTGATTAGAGCATTTGAAAGTCAGCCATCTCTGCATACAAATTCCGCTGCACTTTCTGAATATGTTAAAGCATTAGTGAAAGTTGATAGGCTGGATGAAAGTGAATTACTTCAGACATTGAGAAGAGGTGACAACTTTGCTAGAACTGCTCGTTTTCTCTTGACTGTATTTGCATTTGATCATGCATTGCCTTTTCTCTGTTTGACCAATATTTTGTGGACCGCTTAACCTTTTATGGGAATTAAGGTTTCCCCCGACTAGAAAACCAGACATATGCTTGAAGTGTTCATAATTTGATTAGAAAGCCTAGTTAAGCATGGTTGTGCCCTAAGTAAAAAGATAAAAGGCATGAATTTATTTGTATTGAATTTAGAAGCTAAACTTGCTGAGTGTTATTATTTGAGGTTGAACATTGCTACAAAATTCACTGGACTTATTCTTCTATTTATTTTTATTTTTTTTGAACAAGGACATAGTCTTCTATTTAATGATTTAAATATTAATACTTTGCTATTTTCTCTTATTTACTGCTAACTTTTTTATGATTTATTTTCAGAGGGAATCATTTTAGCATAATTTTTTGGATAAAATCATTACATCAATATTTTCTTGAAATAGCAAATTTATTAATATATATTTTGGTCCTGTATCCATTTTAGCATATATTTACTGCTAACCAGTGAAAGTCTGTCTATATGGTATATAATTTCATTTGCTTAAGCCTAATGGCAAACAGTCAATTTATGTGGTAGCATTGATCATAATCTTTTTTTGTTGGGGATTATGAAGTTTGATTTATACCTTACACTTTTAATCATTGTGAACAAAAGAGTCGTACTTTTGTCTTTGTTGTAATGCTGCAGACCTTCTATCAGACTCATGGTCCCTTTTTTGACCTTTCATTTAATGATAGGAACAAGTATACTTTCATAAAATTTGCATTTGATGGGTGGGATAAATAAATGATGAATTGATAGGAACAAGTATACTTTCATAAAACTTGCATTTGATGGGTGGGATAGATAAATGGTGGATGAATGAAATCCACAATCTTATATATTGGACTCTGCAGATTTCAAAATTTGGAATTGCAACTGCACACTTGTCGAAATTTGTTATTTTCTTCTTTTCAAACAGCTCTTTGCATTGAACATTCCTTTATTTTGCACATTTTACAGACCACAATTATAACCCAAGGCATCTGAATTTTCAGGTATTTCTAATTCAGTGAGAGAAGAAGAAAGTGGTATTGGTGGCCTTGCTGTTCTTAGAAATGTGGGAAAATCTACAAAAGATGGAATTCTTGGAACTGCAGGTGCTCCTATTCATATGGTTGCCGCATCAGAAGGTGGAAGTTTCAAAGAGCAAATATGGCGTACAATTAGGTCTGTTGCAATTACCTTCCTCGTGATATCTGGTGTAGGAGCTCTCATTGAGGATAAAGGAATTAGTAAAGGTATTACTGTGTTATTGTAACTTGCAAACGACTTAGCTTAATTCAATGTTCAATTTGAATTTGGATGGCACATTCTCTGTTTTGCTTTTCACTTTTTTCCCCCCTATAACACTTTCCACCTTTCTTAGGACTTGGTATGAATGAAGAAGTGCAACCCAGTGTAGAGACCAGTACTAAATTTAGCGATGTGAAAGGTGTAGATGAGGCAAAGGCTGAACTTGAAGAAATTGTTCATTACCTAAGAGATCCTAAGGTAGACATGTGTCATAAGCTATTCGAATTTGGTTGATTGCTTACATGTGTCATGGCTCAGTTACTGTTGTGTTTCCATCGGTGGCCAATATTTTTCTTATTAGAATCTGACAAAAAGTTTGTTTGACATTCTTAACATAAATTCTTATAACGGTCCGTGCTCCGTGCTCTATGATGAACCTAAATTTTGTGTGACTCTCTCGACATCACATCTCATTTTCTTGCTTAAGTTATGTTATGAATACTTTTTCATGACCACGTTCTAGCCTGTATTATTCTGCACTATCTTTAGATAATACTTTTCCCTTGTCACAGCGCTTTACTCGTCTTGGTGGCAAACTCCCAAAAGGTGTTTTGCTTGTTGGCCCACCTGGCACTGGTAAAACAATGTTGGCAAGAGCTATTGCTGGAGAGGCTGGGGTTCCTTTCTTCTCATGTAGTGGAAGTGAATTTGAAGAGATGTTTGTTGGTGTTGGTGCACGAAGGGTGAGAGATCTTTTTGCTGCTGCAAAAAAGCGGTCGCCTTGTATAATCTTTATTGACGAGATTGATGCTATTGGTGGAAAACGAAATGCGAAGGACCAAATGTACATGAAGATGACTTTAAATCAAATGCTTGTTGAGTTAGATGGTTTCAAACAAAACGATGGCATAATTGTGATTGGTGCTACTAATTTTCCTGAGTCACTAGATAAGGCTTTGGTTAGACCTGGGCGATTTGATCGCCATGTTGTTGTTCCCAATCCAGATGTAGAAGGACGCCGACAGATTTTGGAATCTCACATGTCAAAGGTGCGTTTTACTCTTCTGGAATAATGTATTTGTCTTGTATGTTGGGTTGTATGGCTTAAGAATGTTTTGAGGCATGTGTGCAGTGCTTGCACTATATTGGTGCAAAGCATTGTGTAGTATGATTTCCTTAAGCTATGATTGGGTTACTGCTGGATACTTCACATGAGTTAACAGCCTAACACCCATGATGCTTTTTGAATTATGTCTATTTTTGTTCGAGTTTTGTAATTTAATTGTTAATGTGCACAATTGTGTGATATAGTAAAGGTTGTGTGAGAATATGGATTGGTTAGAATTTAGAAGTAAACTCTAACGTGTGTGCTGTTGTGTGTTTCATTGGCAATACAATACAGATTCTGAAGGCGGACGATGTTGACCTGATGATCACTGCTCGGTGTACACCTGGTTTCTCTGGTGCTGACCTTGCAAACTTGGTTAATGTGGCTGCCCTCAAGGCTGCAATGGACGGTTCCAAAGCCGTAAGCATGCATGATTTGGAGTTTGCACGGGACAAGATTTTGATGGGAAGTGAACGCAAGTCAGCTGTTATATCTGAGGAAACAAGAAAGATGACTGCTTTCCATGAGGGTGGCCATGCCTTAGTGGCAATTCATTCTGATGGTGCGCTACCTGTTCACAAGGCAACTATAGTTCCTCGTGGGATGGCTCTTGGCATGGTTTCTCAACTGCCTGACAAGGATCAGACCAGTCATTCCCGTAAACAGATGCTTGCCGAGCTTGATGTTTGCATGGGAGGTCGGGTGGCTGAAGAGTTAATTTTTGGAGAAAGTGAAGTTACTTCTGGTGCATCCTCGGATCTTTCAAAGGCAACTAAGCTGGCCAGGCAAATGGTTACTAAATATGGTATGAGTACTGAAGTTGGACCTGTCACTCACAATTACTATGATGATGGGAGAAGTATGAGCTCAGAAACTAGGCTGCTTATTGAGAAAGAAGTGAAGAACTTACTGGAGAGAGCTTACAACAATGCTAAAACTATTCTAACCACCCATGAAAAGGAGCTTCATGCGCTTGCAAATGCACTTCTGGAGCATGAGACACTTACAGGAAGTCAAATTAAGGATTTAGTTGCAAAGGTCAGATCCCAGCAGCCCCAAGCGCAGTCAAGTGTAGTCGAATCTCAGGGAAATTCTCGGCCCAATCCAGCTGCTGCTGCGGCAGCCGCGGCCGCTGCAGCGGCAGCTTCTGCTGCTGCAAAGGCTCAAGGAGTTGCACCGGTAGGATCTTAGCGTGAAATATCAGCGACACATTATTCTAAATAATCACTACCGGATTAATATGTGCAGATAGTAATTTATTCGGTGTTTTTGTGGTTCCACTTCAGGCCATGGAACTCAACTCTTGTATTCTGGGTCAAGCTGACTCCATATTTTAGTGAGTTGAAATATCTTGTAGGAGTTCCCATTAATATTTTAATAATTATCTTGTTACTTTTATATGGGATTTTCATTCGCAAAAACTATAATCATATATTTATTGTATCCAAAATTTTCCCTCTCCTTTGTTGTCCTTATTTGCCTGTGTGCGAGAGATAATGATTTTTCTTTGTTACCGTGATATTGGTAATAAGTTTCCACTGCAGCTTTACAATGGCTAATATTTGCCGATGAACCGATGGGGTACACAAGGTGGGTTCTCTTTTTTCGCTTATATTTTTTTCATACGCATGAGTTGGGAATCAAGCAATTCGAAAAATGAGCAACAATTTTTAGAAATATAATCACTTTGGACACATGATTTTACATAATTAATTTGCAATCAGTAATAAAACAATTTGAAAAATGAGCAACAATTTTTAGAAATACTCAAGTCTTCAAAAAAAAAAGGGTTAAATATGTTTTTAGTCCCCATGAATATACCAACTTTTCGTTTTTGTCCCTCCAAAATTTTCCTTCAACTTTTAGTCCCTATAAAATTTTCAATCTTTACTTTTGGTCCCTCGTTTAAAGTAAACTCATATGTAGAATTCATATTTTTAAATAAAATTTTGCAGAACAATGTATAATATTATAAGGATCTCTCCCAAAAAAATTAGAATTTTTTACCAAAACATGAACTAAATATGAATTTTATATTTTTGGCAGTAAAAAATTCATATTTAATTCATGTTTTGTTAAAAAATTCTTTTTTTTTTTTGAGTGATTTTTACAATATTCCATAAATTACTGCACAATTTCATTAAAAAATACAAAAATTTACTTAAAAATAGGGACCAAAGTAGTGATTGAAAATTTTATAGGAAGTAAAAGTTGAAGGAAAATTTTAAAGGGACTAAAACGAAAAGTTGGTATATTTATAGGGACCAAAAACATATTTAACCCCAAAAAAATTATGTTTTTACTAATGAAGATTGATTCAGTTTGTAAAGAGTACCAATTGTTGCCAATGTAATATCTCTTTTGTGGGTGGTCCAAAAGTAACTGTAAACTTTTTAGTCTTGAAGTCTGCCATTCTTGATAAGTTGTCGTCATTTTTTCTTCAATACTATATTTTTTGTGTCAATACGTAGGAGGCTCTTGTAAACAAAATTTGTCTTCGTATTCAATCATTTACTATTAATTTAGTCTTTATATTCAATCACTTGATATCAATTTAGTCTTTCTTTGCTATTTGCTAACAAATTCAGTCCCATGAGTATAGCCTAACAAAGACAAGATGTTTTCTAAAATATTCATAATCTTAAAGCACTGTTTGAGAGTTGGAGACAAGGTCTAGGGTCAATTTATTGGTTTACTCCTAATCTTTTTGGATGTGATAAATTTTCTTTAGTATTTATTGGACGGGATTCAACTCGGTCATATTTCTAAATGGAAAAATGGGACGCAACCATGAGAGAAGATATGTTATTAATCTACTCGTGAAACAAAAACAAAATTCAGATCAGATAAAACAAAATTTTAACTTAGTTCATCAATGAACGGTAGGATTGAACCTCTCTGATTCATCAATCATTTGATGAATACAAAATTATTTCTCTATTCTATCGAGTGAATTTAAAATTTGACTGCCGTAAGTAATTAGTACTAATTGCACAAATCAAATTTATCATTTCCTTACTTTCGTGTGACACTGACACCCGCAGTCAAGTTTTTTTTCTTTTCTTTCATAGCTCTCGATATTTAATATTTTCAATTCATTAACATAACCAATCACATATCTAAACTTTCAGATAATTGTTTCTTTGATAGTAAGCTAGATGTTCAATAATTAATGCAGCACAGACAAATGCTATTGCAATCATATTTTTTTGTGTAATGCCAATTCCAAATCATTTGCATGGACCATTATACCAAAACACAAGCAACAGTTGTTGATGTTTTCTTTTCTCCGCGGGTCTGCTCTGGAGTCACAATCATAAAAATCGACAACTCTACATAACCTTTTTTTCTCTGTTCTTCAAAAACAGTGTATGTCACCAAACTACAAACACCAACCACCGCAACAACTAGTATGAATATAATCTGTGCTTGACATTGTAGTTTGAAACTTTGCAATCGTAATTACTGTTGCTTAGCAGTTTTAGAGGTCACTTTTTTAATACACAAACTTCATTAAAGTGAATACAAGGTGTAAAATTTAAACGCTTTGGATATAGGAAAGTTAATTATTACTTAATACACCAATCTAAAAATAAATAAAAATTTCTTTTTACCTTGCTTATTACATAAAATTGTTTTTATGTGCTACAATACCTTTGAAACATTGGCTACCTTTTGTTGAATAGATTATTATTTTTTTGGGTAATTGAATGCATCATACAATCGCTAAACAAATCAAGTGAGCCCTCTTTATACTCCAATACCTTTGAAACTTTGGCTAGTTTTAGAGTTCTCTACAATACATTAAAATTGTAATTATGGCTACATCTGCAATGATTAGTATTCGTCGGAGAACACGCATGGTACATAAGGTGGATTTTTCATACACATGAGTCTAGAATCGAACCTCTGACAATATCTTTAAGAGGTTCAAGTCTCATACAACCTGGACAAATTCATTGTTGGACCAATCCATTGTCTCGTACAACTTTGATCCAAAAGTAATTTTGTAAGCATTTTTTGAGTCTTGAAGTATGCTATGACCTTAATAAGTTGTCATCGTTTTTTCTTCAATACTATTTTGTGTCAATATGTAAGAGTCTCTTAAATAAAATTTGTCAAACAAATCAAGTGAGCACCTCTATGTACTCCAGGGTGGGACTTCAGTGACTTTGTGTTGGGTGACTTTGGTGACTTTAGTGTATTTTAGAGGAAAGAGAGTGATGATGGAATGATTAAAATAAATTATTTTGATAAGAGATAATTATTGGTTAGGAGAGAGATAGAGACAAAGGCACCGAAAGGCACCGAAGCCAAAGGCACCCAAGTGCCACCCATGTACTCCAATACCTTTGAAACGGTGTCTAGTTTTAGAGGTCTCTACAACACATTATTAAAACTATAAGGTCAAATACATCCTTGAGTCCTTTAAGTTTTACGTTTGTTTCACATAGGTCCTTTAAGTTTCTAAGGTTTCAAATAGGTCATTTAAGTTTCGAGTTTGTTTCGGATAGGTCCTTTAAGTTTATAAGGTTTCAGATAGGTCCTTTAAGTTTCGAGTTTGTTTCAGATAGGTCCTTTAACTTTGGCTTAACAGAGGTTGATAGAAATGACCTATCTGAAACAAACTATAAACTTAAAGGACCTATCTGAAACCTTATAAACTTAAAGGACCTATCTGAAACAAACTCGAAACTTAAAGACCTATCTGAAGGTTTAGAAACTTAAAGGATCTATCTGAAACAAACATGAAACTTAAAGGACCCGGGGAAATATTTGGTCAAACTATAATTATGGCTGCATTTGCCGTATTTGGCCGCATTTTAATGTAGTGTTGAAGTTCTCAATCTAGAGCTAGAGCTGTAACCACAATTTAGAATCATGCTGAGACTTGAGAACACTCAACTTCCAACAAGAATCTAGTGAGACTTATAATATAATGGTACATAATTAAGATACATAATCATATTATTTGTAACTAAATACATATGCAAGTAACACGAGATAGGAGAAAAAGTAAAGTACAGGGTAAAGTCAAGAGTGGGACACAAACTGAAAAAAGAATTGGAAGATAGATCCAAAACCCATTTGCTTTGCCGACCAAACTCAGAAGAAAAACCATAGTAACCACGTGCACCCAAATTAAGGCACCTATCACAATCACGTACTTCATTTGATGATAATAAATGAAAAATCACTTAAACAGTAAAGAATTAATGAATTATACATGTTATTTATGAAGAGAAGAAATTTTGAGTACTAACAAGTTATTTTTCTCTCCTTTTATTTATCACTTCCATTTTTATTCTATCCTTCTTTAAAAAAAAAATTCTATCACTATATCTAAATTTTTATACATGAAACAGGGTAGGCCCGTAGAATCTAATCCGATATGAGTGTTTCTTCTTCACATGTGGTATTGTGATTTTGGAGGAAATAGTGATTTTCATGGCTGAGATAGGTACCCATAGGAAGGGTAGAAAATAGAAAGCATTTAAAGATTGTACAGAACCCACTACCCATTGCCTTCAGATCTACGGACACAATTTTTTTGGGATCTATGCTTTGCCCAAGAATTGAAATTTTGACCATACCACTTGAAAAAATAAAAAAGAAAAGGCATATTTGTGTCCCACCCCATGATTCCATGAGGATATAAGAGTATATTTTAAAGAGTCTCGCTAATCATTGTCCTGAGGCCATTGGTTAAGTAATCTACAAATAAAAATTTTGTCTTGAAAATATAAAATGTTATTTTTGATAAAGTAATTATTACACAACTTTTCCACAAAAACTTTATTGTTTTGGATGTTTAACCATTGTCTTTGAAAAACTGATTAGCATTTTCTTATTTTAAAACAAACAAATTATAAATGGCGGTGATTAAACAATTTTACTTATTTAGGATAATTTAACTTGGTAATTAGGTCAACAATTTTTAAGAAAATTAAACCAATCCTCTTAGAAATTTTTTGACCAGTGGTATTATTATTATTATTAATTAAAGAAGTAATATCAGTTGTGTTTCTTAGATATAAATGGCCAAATATACATGCCACCACCATACATAATAAAAGTTATTTCATGTAAGTATGCAGTTCTCAGTTATGCTAAATGGCACATGCACCACTTTGTATAATTACAAGCTTTGTGGAAGAAGAAAAAAAGTGTCGTTAATATAATTGGAAATCAATTTCTTAAAAAGAATAAATCAATAAAAATTAGTTTTTAGCCGAATAATAGTATTAAGTCATGGATTTATGGTAAGCGCAATCCAAAGTGACAATGCAGGTTAATGTGTATGCGCTGAAGTTCATAACCTAAATATCGTATTTATTCACTTAAGAGATGAATTTATAGTCACTAAACCATTTTAAAAAAAATATTAAATTATTATCTATATTATTATCTATACGAAGTCTTTTGTGAGACTTGCAGGTGTAGTCTCCGGTACTTGTATATGTTTATAAATCAAGGTCTAGAACACTCTCATGCACTACACACTAACCACATACCCTAGAGTAGACTCGGTGGTTCCAAATTCGAATCAATATAGCCTTGATTTGTTTTATATGAAAAAAATGTTGGATGAAATTAAACTACGTTAGCTGATAATCACATAAGAAATTAACATATAAAATGTTTAGGCTTAAATGTATTTTTCACCCCCTATGTTTCAAAAAGTTGCGATTTTGACCCCCTTAAAAAAAATGGATATTTTGACCCCTTAACTTTTGGTTCTCTTTTCATTAGCTGATTTTGTTGGAGATTATGACAATTTCTCAGTCTCTGATGGTGTAAACTGGCATGGGGATAGAAGGATGCTGATAAGTGGAGTTCAAACTGGCATAATGTAATTTTTGGCCCCCTAAAGAATGACCACTTATCAGTTTGGACTCCACTTATCATGTCAGTTTGGACACCATGCAAATTTAGACTCCACTTATAAATCTATCTATGAAATGGTTGTCTTGGTATCCAAACAACATAGATAAGATAGGATAGGATGAGAACTGTCAACAAAAAATAACATAGGATGAGATGAGACATTACTTTTTTCACTTTCATTTCGATTTTTCATTTATTAAGTTTTGAAGCAAGAAAAAATACACTTCCCTCGTTAACTTCTTTTCTCTCGGTAAATAATCGATCATTAACTTTTTCTTCATTTTTATTAAAATTATATTTTCATAATAAAAAAAATCACTTTCATTTTCAACCATGTTTCATAGGGTTAGCGATTAATCAGACAGAGATCTAATGAAAAAGCCAAATTAAACCAGATATAATTTGCAGTTGCATTACCATTAAAACAAATTACAATGCTCCAAATCAAAAACAAAAAAACTCAAATCAATTTTATTTAATTTTCCCTTACAAATTTGACCTTCTCAACACATTTTCATCATAACCATAATCAATCCATTCCAAAAGAAAAAAGAAAAAGCAATTATGGAACCAAAAAAGAATGAAATATAAAATTCAAGGAAAAAAAGGTGTTTGATGATTGGATTGATTATTAGTACTGATTAACAAAGAATCATCAATAATAATAGTAATTATCACTCACAAAACTAAAATGAGAATTTCCAGATCTTGATTCGAAGATCCACCTTACATTCGGAGTCGATAACAGAAGCCACCGACGGCAACTTACCGGCGGGAACAGTTCCTCGAATTCCTTCACACGTCACTCTAATTCCAACTTTCTTACTCTTCAACCATTCCATCCTCATCTTCACCTTCGTATCCATCTGAATTGTCACCCGAAAACCTCTCTTCTTCTTCAAACCCGATCTCAAACTAGCCAATGACTCCGTATCCAGATCTTGAGAATTCGACAGAACTGATCGGAGACTCGTTTGATTATTCTTGCCGGAATCAAACGCCGGCAACGAACCGTTCCCGATTTGAACGGAATCGGAGAAGGCGGTAACAGTAAAAGGCTCGTAGAAGAAAATGAGGTGGTTGTTAGGGTTTTTAGCGATGAGTGTGAGGTTGAAGAGTGTGGTGAGATGGGAAGGTGAGTCTGTTGGAGTTTTGAGATTCATCTTGGCAATGCGGAGGTTAGTGATGGAGAATTGTGGTTGGTGAGGATGGTAGAGTACATAGAATACAGCACCGACAATCGCAACGAGAAATGCGGCGGCGAGAACAGTGAGGATTGTCCAGAAACAGCAGCAACAGCAGAGGCTACGGTTAGATCGACGGCGACGATTGTATTGTTGAGGACGATAAACTTGACGGTTGGGATTGTAAAGCTGAGATTTGACTGGAACTGGGTTTCCGTTACCGTTGGTTGCGGCGACGCCGTTGGGTTTGGAAGGTGGTTCGGTCATTTTGTGAGTTGAAGAGAGTAAGGAAGAGATGAGAGGAAAGTATTGTGAAATGAACAAGTTTTGTAGTGGAGTGAAGAGAAGAGATTGGAATTGGATTTGAAACAAAAAGTGGATGCTTCCACTATACCAATATTGGTTTGGTCTTATTTTATATATTTTGTTATCTTTTTTCTTTTTCACCATTTAAATTTCTTATTTTATTTTTTTACAATTCCGTCTGTCTAAAGCTATGGTTATTTTGAGTATTGATATTGATTGAGAGTACTTGCATTTACTAACTGTCAATTGACTTGAATTCCAAGTCATAGTTAAATTGATTTTTGTGCCGTGTTATATAATTCTGCTTATATCCAGCACACACGTCACTCGCGGCTTTCTTGACTAGCTAGTGGATTTGTTGCCTTGTTAACATGTGATTGAGTGTACACCCGGTAACATTATTGGGTCCCGTCCACTCATTTTCAATCTTTTTGAGAGGCACTCCTTTTCAATCTATTTTTACAGTAATTTAAACATATGGAGTGTTAACAACATTTTTTTTAGTCTTTTTGCTAACAAGTGAATTAAGAACATCGTTTAAGAAATCTACAAAAAGAAATTTTATTTTAAAAATATAGTCAAACACATGTAACGATTTTCAATGTAAATATTGTTATTTTTAAATATTTAAACAATACTCTAAAAACATTTGTTTAACAACAACGTTCTCTTTTAACATTTGTTTTTTATTATATGAAATCAAGGAAAGTCATTCCATTTTATGATGGTTACATAAGTGTGAATATTAGAGAGAATATTGAAGAAAAAGTATTCACACACTTGTTTCTTTTATTTGACAAGATAATAGGTTACCATTAATTCCCTAAAAATAACGGTGTAAAAATATGTTGCATAGCCATTAAACTCTTTTATATATAAAGAGTGGGGATTATTCCAAGAGTAACTATAAGATGAGTAATGCTTAATAACCCGTTATAAACAATTTTGTCCAAAGAAAAATAACGGTTATAAACAATGAACTTTATTAATTCAACCGTCAAATTGAAATTCTTATTTAATATATTAATTCCGCAAATTTTATAAAAAAAATTTAAAAAATAGACATGTCAATAAATAATTTCAAATGAACGTGTAATAATGTAGAAAAAACCAAATAAATGTTAATATAGTTAGATTACACACAGCTTGAATCTGTCAAAAAAAAAATTACACACAGCTTGAAACTTGAAACCAAATATTTTAAGGAGGTTTCTTCTCTCGTGATTTTAAAACTAGAGATGTAAATCTGCACTCGTACTGCGGCCTTGTATGTTGGAAATTTGTCCCTGTAGAGATGGGAACGAGGAGAAAGTTCCCCAATATTCATTTTTTGAATAATTTCCATATAACAATTTAGTATTGAAGATCCTTACAAAAAAAATTACTATTGAAGAGAAAATATTCTTTTTATAGAAGAAAAATATATTTTTTTAAATGTAAGTCAGCTGATTGACAGATGACAGTGTAGCAATCTATAAACTATCAGTTTGATATTCATTTTTGTTGTTTTCTTTTTTCTTTTCTTTTGACTGATATCATTTTCATTGTTGCATTTTCTTAACTCCAAAGCCAATTACAACCTTACCTAGTTCTATCTGAGCCAGCGATGGATGATGTCCGGTTTAAATCCTATTTGGGCCCACATCACCATCTTGGTACTCTATCTAGTCTATTCTTAGAAAATTGATTTCTAACCTTAAAAAACTTCCTAAAAACACGTGAAAAATTCCAAAATACTTTCAGCAACAGTTAATTTACGTTGAGGTCAGTGGTAGTTGACTACCGTTGAGATCCTGCTTCATAAGAACACAGAAACTCCAGTTTCTAGTTACGGAGTTCAAAACAACTTCACCCCAACTTCAATTGCACGAATTTGAGCCAAATTTCTTCAAGTAATTAATAAGTAAGTTATTTTCTTCCTATTTACATGCAATGTAGGTTGTTTAGGGCTTTATTTTAATTAATTTTGAGCAAAATGTTAGTTTTAGGTTAGGTTAGAGAATTGCAAATTAAGCATGATTTCGATGTTTTAATGAATTGTTGATTAGAGTAAGTATAGGTACAGTAGTTGTTTAGATGTTGAAATAACACTAATTGTGCTTGTAACTTATAATGCACTTAAGGTGTTTGATGAAATGCCTAAGTGAGATATTCTTACTTTTTTGGTGTTAATTTTTTTTTTTGTTGCAAATTGGTTGAATTTTATAATTTATATATGTTAAGGTATCTTTTTTTGTGTTATCTACACATGATGATCACAAAGCGGTGCGCCCTTTTCAGCTTATTTGCACTTACTTGGGATGGCTGATGTGCGGGAAGGAGGGGGTATACTGTCATTTACCTGAGCGAGTTAAGAGGCAGTTTGGCTTTGCGCATGACATCCCCAGACATCCGTCAGATGTCCCTGGGATTCCTAAGAAGATGTTGGCTACTGTGTTGAGAGACCCCCGTTTGTGGTTCTATAGTGATTGGGGACAGAGGTGTGATAGAGCATGGGACCATTAGCCTGGCTACATGGCTTGGTATTCCAAAGTCTCTCACCCTCAGATTATCCCACCTGATGAAGGATCTCCTCCCAGGTCGGCGAACCGAAAGTAGCTTATAGAGGAGGAGCATGTCAGAGAGATGTCTGACACATTGACGATAATCAGGGATGTCGTGCAGATATCTGATAATGTTGTGGTCATGAGCGTCGAGATGACTAAAGAAGAGTTGGTGTAGGAGATGATCCGGATTGGCAGTACTGCTCGCTCTTCCCTTATGTATCAGATTATCAGGCAGCGCAGGGGGCATAAGCATCCTAGGCAGCAGAGTTGATCATTAGGCTTTTTTATGTACATTTTGACTTTGATGACGGTGATGTATTATTATGACATGATTTGTACCTTGTGATATTTCTATAACATTTTCGTACATACCTTTTACATTATTTCTTGTGTTTTATTTTTATCATGTTAAAATTATTTTTACTTTTTATATGTTTTAGAATTGATGAATTTGAAATTGGATGAAAATGAGTGAAAATATGTATTCAAAATATTATGTATAAACATGATCAAATGTGGGGGAAAAGGCAAGGAGAAAGCTGCTAGAATTTGAACCAGGAACGCAGCAGCAGTTAACTACTGCTGGCTGTAACGGTAGTTAACTACCGCTAGTCTCAACGATAGTAAACTGCTGCCGGATTAGCCAACGATAGTTAACTACCTATCGGGACAAATTTGTATTTCCATGTGTTATTAGGAAGCTTTTGATGTCAGAAAAGCAATTTTCCTATTCTTATTTGAAGAGTGTTATAGACACTCTATTTCTAACATTTTCTATAACATCCACTTTTTATTAGATAAAAGTCATGAGTATCACTCTTTAAAAATGGATTCCAAATAAAACGGCGAGATACAAAAGTTTTATTGAATAAGAAATTAAGTGTCAGAGAGAATGTTGACAAAAGAGTATTTTTAACATTTTCTTTTTATTTATAAGAAAAAAGTGACTATTGGATAAATTTATTCGAAGGAGGGGAACAAAAGGGTAAAATTTGCGGATTTCTACTCTTCCACCAGCACATTTTGCTTGCTCCCTGCAGCCATGCCCAGAATGTTCATGTGCTAGTTAACTAGCGCAAGTGTAAAATAATGTGCAAGTTAAGTTGAGTGGCGTGAGTTAAGAGGCTCATAATGGCTTCTTCTTTTTTTAATTTATTTACTATTTTCAAATTATTTTATTTACTTTATTCTAAATTATTTGTTCACTTTATTCTAAATTATTTATTTTCTAAATTATTTGTTCACTTTATTC
>Ga0228710_1005677_pt1 | contig 19272 bp, 20 predicted proteins | sample MedpolnodulmetaG_FD_177995 | JGI IMG/M metagenome (GOLD analysis project Ga0228710, IMG submission 177995) | Root nodule microbial communities from Medicago polymorpha collected in Santa Monica, California, United States - pink nodules | ecosystem: Host-associated > Plants > Roots > Nodule...
TCTTGTGTGATTGAGCAACTTGTAATTTGAGATTACATTTTAGTGGAACTCTCCTTGGAAGTGCAAGGAGGACAGGACTACTTCCGATTTGTGGAAGGAACTTGTATAATTGATTGTGTTCTTTCTTTTTCTGTTCTTTACTTTATCCGCTGCACATAGACTCTGAACTCACTCAGACTCTGAACTACTTCAGACTCTGAACCTGAGGACAGTTATCTAGAACGTATAAGAAGAAGTTTCCAAAAACACAATTCAACCCCCCCTTCTTGTGGTTTTTCTCACCTTCATATATGATGATGAACCTTTGGGCTTCGATGAGGATCCACTAGGGTCCGTTACAAAAATGAGAGCGTAAGACCCCTTGGAAGAGGTGAATTTAGGGGATGGCTCTATTAGAAGGCCAACCTATATCAGTGCTAAAGTCACTAAAGAGTTCAAAAGGCGAATTATGGAACTTCTGAAGGAATACAAAGATTGTTTCGCTTGGGATTACAATGAAATGTCGGGTCTAAGCTAGGAGATGGTGGAATTGAAATTACCCATTCGACCAGATAAGAAGCCAGTGAAGCAGATTCCTCGAAGGTTCGCCCCACAAATTCTATCGAAAATCAAAGAAGAGATCCAAAGGCTCTTGAAAAGCAAGTTCATTAGAACTGCAAGGTGACTTTTTAGGTTTTGTTGTGCATAAGAAGGAAATTGAGATCAATCAGAACAAAACCAAAGCAATCATGGAGATTAAAGCTCCTTCAATGAAGAAAGAGTTTCAGTCCCTATTAGGAAAAATCAATTCCCTCAGAAGGTTTATATCGAATCTAAGTGGCAGAGCACAGGCCTTTTCGCCCCTACTTCGTTTAAAGAAAGAAGACGCGTTCAAATGGGAACCAGAACATCAAAAAGCTTTTGAAGAGATTAAGTCCTATTTGGCTAACCCTCCTATCATTTCGCCTTTGCTTAAAGACAATGGTATGAAATTGTTCATAGCTGCGTCTGAATGTACTATAGGAAGTATGCTAGCACACGAGGATGAAAATAGCGTAGAAAGAGCCATCTATTATCTTAGTAGAGTGCTGAGTGATACAGAAACAAGATACCATCCGAGTGAGAAATTGTGTCTTTGTTTGTATTTCTCTTGTACAAAACTAAAGCATTACATAAAACCTTTTGATGTTTATGTTTATTCTCATTTCGATATAATTAAACATATTCTATTAAAACCGATTCTACATAGTAGAGTTGGTAAGTGGGCCTTGGCACTCACAGAATATTCGTTAACTTACAAATCGTTAAAATCTGTTAACGGCCAAATTGTAGCCGATTTTATTGCTGATCATTCGGTACTCAAACCATCATTGAATGGTGCTTGAGATCAACTCTGGAGACTCTACTTCGATGGATCCAGCCACAAAAATGGCACCGGGATAGGAGTTGTAATCATCTCACCCGAAAACGTCCCAACAACATATAAATTTCGACTTAATCAGTTTTGCTCGAATAATGAGGCTGAATATGAAGCCTTGATTGCTGGTATGGAGATTCTTCTCGAACTAGGGGCAAAAAGCGTCGAGATAAAAGGTGATTCGGAATTGGTGTTGAAACAATTAACGAAAGAGTATAAATGTGCTAAAGAAATCCTGATTATGTACTATGCCACTGCAAACGCATTACTCAAACGTTTCGCCCATGTAGAAATACGACACGTTCCTCGGATGGAGAACCAAGAGGCGAATGATCTGGCCCAGACAGCTTCAGGCTACAAAGTTTCGAAAGAACAAATGAAAGAGCCTATCGAGATTAGGAACAAGCACAGTTCGAGGGAAGCCCTTCCTAAGAAATTGTTGATACAAAAACTTGGGGGGATAGAAGTGTCGTATGGACACACGCAAGGTAAGAATTTGGTCGAAATTTTTGTTATTAACAATTTAAGTGACAATGATTGGCGAAAACCAATAGTCAGTTACCTAGAAAACCCCGACGAGACAACTTGTCGGAAAATAAAGTACAGAGCTTTAAGTTATGTAATTATGGGAAATGAGTTGTTCAAAAAGACTCTAGAAGGAGTTCTACTCAAATGTCTGGGAGAAGCAGAAGCGTACACGGCTGTTTCCAGCACTAATAGCAGGCCATAAGATGAAATGGCTCCTGTTTCGACAGGGGGTGTATTGGACAACTATGTTGAAAGACTGCATAGAGTTTGCCAAAAGTTGTCAAGAATGCCAAAAATACTTCGGGATTCAACGTGTACCGGCTAGCGAGTTACATTTGATAGTTAAGCCTTGGCCATTCAAGGGGTGGGCTTTAGATGTAATTGGAGAAATTAAACCCAAATCATTGAAAGGCCATAGATATATTTTGGTTGGGGTAGATTATTTCACCAAATGGGTAGAGGCAATCCCGTTGCCAGATGTCACCCAGGAAGTGGTCATAAAATTTAGTCAAAAATACATCATTCATAGGTTTGGTATTCCAGAAACCATCACTATGGACCAAGGATCTGTGTTCACGGGTCAAAAAATGGTAAAGTTTGCTGATGATACCAGTTATAAACTATTAACCTCAACACCATATTATGCCCAAGCAAATGGTCAAGTAGAGGCAGCAAACAAAAACATTATTTCCATAATCAAGAAGAAAACCAAAGAGAAACCCAAGAATTGGCACGAAGTTCTCGGCGAGGCCTTGTGGGCATGTCGAACGTCCCCTAAGGAATCTACTAACACCACACCCTTTAGGTTGACATTTGGTCATGACGCAGTATTGCTAGTCAAAATTTGTCTTCAATCAACTAGAATACAAAGACAATGCGAAATTCCGACAAATCATTATTGGAGTATGATCCTAGACAAACTAGTCGATTTGGATGAAGAAAGATTGATGGCATTGGAAATCCTCACAAAACAAACAGAAAGAGTGGCAAAGGCTTACAATAAGAAAGTAAAGTCGAAGTTTTTCGCTCAAGGGGATTTAGTGTGGAAAGTCATCTTGCCAATGGACAAGAAAGACCGAGCCTTAGGAAAATGGTCACCTAGTTGGGAAGGACCATGGGAAATTTTGAGAGTCTTTTCGAATAACACATACAAGATCGAAGAACTGAATGACGATCAAAGGATTCTACGCATAAATGGGAAATATTTGAAAAAATATAAACCATTGTTGCAAGAGATTAAAATCACACAAAAATAATTCGAAAAGAAACCAAAATGGCATTAGATTATAAAGCCAAAAAATGGCAAATTACATTTAAACATCAAAGGCCCAAAAAATGGAAAATCAAACTAGCCATTTCAAGATAAGCGCGTAAACAGACACAAATACTAGAAAGCTTAAGTGCTGGTAGAAAAAGTTAGAGTAAATCTAAAGTCAGAATTAGAAGACCAACAAGACCCTAGTTATGGTGGTCGAAGCCAAAAACGTCAATCAGCCATCTGATGTCACTATCATGGCGACAGTGAACACAGAAATGGTTGAAGACGTATTCGTCATCATCAGCAGGAAGAAACCCATGGTAGTTACCCCTTTTTCCGTCCGCTAGGCAGTTAAGCCAGTTATTACAAAAACGACGACGAACCATGCCTGGGGGCAGCCATCTTTTGTACCAGTGACAGCGGAATGCAAAAGAAGTGGTGCCTCCCAATATGTCATATTTATGACGTTGAAGGCTCCTGGTCATCAAGAGTTTCCAGAAATTTTCTAGGAGTTCTGCTTCATCAGGAGGTGGCCAAGAGAAGGCCCTCATCAGGAGGCGAAAGTACTTTGCACATTGAGAGTCTGCAGCCTCAGCCTTCCTCAGCAAACCGTCAATCTTATCAAGGCGGGGTCTTGGGTGCAACAGTTGTTGAGTGCACCGGAGGATACAAAACATGTGGTGACCAACGTCCCACAAACGATACATGAACCTGAGACGTTCAGGGGCTACGTCTAGATCAGTGAGCAGATCGATAGCATCGTTGCCAAAGGCTCTAGAGATTTCTTCAGATCTGCAAAGAGTAGCATGTCTTTTGTTCGTTCGCATGAAACTGAACAGGTCGTGCATGCTGTCAGCAGCAACCCTCTTAGCAATGTTAAGGATCAAATCATCGCCTAAAAAATTCATTTTTGATAAGAGAAGAGGATTGGAAGAGATGAAGATGGAATAAAACTTCCAAAGGAAGGTGCGTTATTTATAGCAAGTAAAAAGGTTGGAAAGAAGTTCAACTTTACAGTTTCCATCACCCAAAGATGCTGACACGTGGCAAGGAGCAGTTGCAGATACGCTTCGTAAATAGATGGAAGGTATAGAGGTTTTTATTTAATCTTTATTTTTAACATTTTAAATGTTATTATTAGTCATGATATTTTACGGTTTCCTAGGCGGTTTCAATTTGAGAAGTTAAAAGCAAAGAAACTTTTTAGTTTCTCATCATTGCTACTCTTGGAACTTGTCCCAAAAATAAATTTTATAATTAAAATGGGGGCTAGCAGATAGGAAACGCTCAAGTGAAATAAAAATGTCATAAAATGGTGTGTGATGTCACATCAATCAAAAATACTAAAAAATTAAAAAGGCAAAGTGTTGTTTAAAATAAAATTACAAAGACCAAGTCAAATAGTAAAACTAGACGTGAGTCTATCAAGTTGGCTCTTGAAGCCAGTCAATTTTTCATCAAGGGCTTTCCCGTTGTCAATAAGCTTGGTCATGTCTTGCTGACACAGTTTTGACTCCTTGACCTTTTGTATGGCAACACTAGCCTCCCTTTTCAAATGACTGGTGAGTCAATAAATTAGTGTTTTTAATATATTATTTGAGTCTATTTTATTTAGATTTGATTTAGTTTTATTTAAATATTATTTCCTTTTAGAATTATTTTACTTCAATTGCATGTTATTATATTTCAGGAACAAATATCTAAAGATTTAGTCTTGGAACAAAAGAAAGAGGATTAGGAGCTGATTCGGGATGAAAATACGAAATATGTGACAAAAATATGTCACTCCCCAATGTCAGAGACTTGGCACGGCCCGTGCCATCAGAAGCACGGCCGTGCCAACCTTCAGAGTCCACTTTTGCTGCTTCTGCTTCATGGACATGCTATCTATTAGTTTACTTCTAACCTAAAAGCCCGTGGTTTCTTGTGGAACATTCTAGTGTTATATTTCTTAGGGCTTAAGTCATTGTAAACTATAAATAGAGTAGCTAGCTATCACAACAAATCATCTTTTGTTCTTGTAAATAATAAGTGCCAATTGTTTCCTTGAATAAAAGGTCACCTTTATTTTATGTTCTTATTCTTCTTCTCCTCTTCTATGTCTACAAGGAACGTTAGTGAGTAGACCCTTCTTGTCTTGGGATTGTTGGATAAGTCTAATGACGTAATCCTAATCAAACCAAGCCATAAACCCTAATTTTATATAAATCTATTTTCTAATCTAATTCACCGTTTTTATAATGAATTAACAAATGCCAAACTCATAATGCGAAAGCGGAGGGTTAGTATTTGTTAATTCATCATCTCAAATATCAATTCATAATGCGAAAGCGGAGCTTTGATATTGGAACAAGTGAATTTAGACAAGGGTTGCGAAACATGAGAATAGTCTAGCAAACCTACAGACATATAAAGTTTCGTTCTTCAAGGATTCCAATAGCAATCAACTATGAGAATAGGCGTGGTTGCTAGAGGAACACACTCACTGCACCTCGAAAGAGGCTTTGATACGCTAAAGAGAAACTTGTCTTTAGAAAGTAGGTCGAATATAAAGTTATGGTTTAAGGTTTGTTTGTGAAGAATTTGTTATTATAATGAACCAATAATCCCAAGGCACCTTTTTATTATTATTGTTATTTTATTTCAAAACAAAAACTAAATCTTTTAACTTTTAAAACTTTCATTCTAATCGTTGTCAAAAGTTAATTAAGTTCATAACTCCCTGTCGGAACGATACTCTATTTTTACTACTTCGGTAAAACCGTGCACTTGCGGTTTTGCTCATCAATGACCCTCCTTTTCCAAGATGTTGGCTTTTTGAAGCTCCAATTTGGCGATGGTAGCGTCAATTTCCGCCACCTTTTGTTGGGGATTTGGAATCTCCTGACGGAAAGCTACGAGCTTCTCCTGGAAAGCAGCAACTTCAGCTAGAAGTTGGTTACAGCGCTGGGTTTGCTCTTCAAGTTTTGATTGATAAGCTTTCTTTTGCTGAAAATCCTGGTTAATGCCTTCCATGAGGGGCTCCAATGCTTGAGAAAACTCCCGGAATTTCGAACCTGAGGGAAGTTCGCCCAATTTCTGGCGCAATTCCTTCACCTCAAAAATAATGGCGTCATTTTGTTCGATGGCTTGAAACAAATTTACGCCCAAAACTTTGCTTCGAAACTCTGCCAAAAGGCTATCCCTAGAAGACTCTGAGGGGTCATTAGCGGAAACATCTGGAGACTTTCCAGTACTTCTAGAAAAAGGGCGTTGCTCTTTATCAAAAAGTCAAAAGCTTCGAGAGGGTTATCTTTCTCAAGCTGGTCAAGTTCCTCTTGACTTATGGCTACATTTGATTGGACATCGACCACAAGTTTGGCATCTCTCAATAAATTGCCCAAATCAAATTTGCTGCCAATGTCAACGTTGCTCTGGGTCACAGCCACGATTTGATGATCTTGCCCCAAGTCTTCAACATGAGATGCTGGACGTTGTTTCGACGAAAGCACCTCGAGATTCAGCGGAGAGGGACTCGACTCAACGTCTGCCTCCTCCTCAGCAATGGGAGATGCAGCCAAGAGATCAGCAGACAGGAGTTGTGCTTGCTGAGATGTATCAGCATGGCTATGCTCGATACTCTGACAGAGATAAATGTTTGGGTGTTAGCATATGTACTTAGCATAAGGTACGTGGCTTCTGAAATCACTAAAATTAAACATGGATCAATAATTACCTTGGAAGCATTGTCACGAACACAGGAATGGGCACTGTTTGGGTTCGAATCTTTGTGACCACGCCTCTTCCTCTTGGGAATTGATTTTTCCGGGGATTCCTCGATAGGCGTTGTTTCAGTGGTCGTACCCAAAGCTTAGGTCGTGCCCAGCGCCTCTTGCTTTCTTTTCTTCCGACGCTCTTTGATCTTGGGCGCCCCAGAGGCATCTTTAACGGCTTCGACCGTTTTCGACAGAACTTCAAGCTGCAGGAAATAGAAACGCCATTCATGTTGGGTGAACAGTGCATAAGTAAAACTCCTATCGAAGATATGTCAAGAGACGAGGGATGCACCTTTTCTTCAGCAAAAGAATCCTTGGTCTTTTTCAGAGCCGACTCAGGAGGAGAGGTAGCTTTCTTCTTGTCTGATTGAGAAGATTTTCTTTTCTTAGAAGATTTTTCTGATTTTGATCGAGTTGGCGCACCCACTTCTTCGCCCGTCTTGGTGTCCCCTGACTTCAAAGGGACAGCTGCAAGCATGCGAGTAAACAGATAAGTAGCATTATTTCGATTAAATACTGTCTGTTTCTTTAAATATTTAGAAAATTCCTTACCAAGTCCTATTGGAGAAAGGATTTGAATGTGAGACAAATTGAAATGAAGGTGACCTCTAAAGGTGTGCATATTACATTTAGTTGCAGTCACTTTGTCTTTTTCTTTTGTTTTTAATTTTTGTTTCATTCCTAGTAAAGAATCACAAAAGAACCGTTTTGGATATGGTGGCCTAAAGGCCAAAGCCAGTTCACTGGTTGGCAGCGATGGAAATTTAATTTTAAAATGCAGTGAAAAAAGATATTTACTAGGAATGAAAGGTGGAAACTTCATTGTGGGGATTTTTTCTAAAATCTTGTCTTTTAAAATACGGGCGGCGTAATAAACTGTCCTCTTGGGGTACAAAAGATCATAAACAGTTTGAAAAAACTTTTGGAAAGCTTGAATTTCTCGAATATGCGTACCTTTGGTCTTCTTCACTTTATTCTGCACAATATCAAAAGCAGATATTAGTTGAGGAAGCAGACTTTCGGGGTTCACTCGACTGGCTTGACGTTTGTAATAGTCTTGCCACCATCGAAAGAAGGCTTCAGTACATGCATATGATATGGCAAAAGGAATGGGCTTGAAAATAAGGCTTTGATCTTGAGCTTTACGCAGAATTGACCTCCACACATGCTCTGTCAAAGGCTGCCTCAAGTCGTCTAGACATTTATACAAAGAATCAGGCTTTGGTTGAACCAAATCAAACTGTCTGGCTACGTGATTCGGTTGATAAGCGTATACCCCATAGGGATCACGAGTTGTTGTCCTGCTAGACAGGAACGTGGGAGTCAGATAGGCTTCCCATATGGCATTTGTCTCTGCCTCATCCTCGATCGAAGTAGCTGGAAATTCCTTTTTGAACTAGGTTGGCCCTCGGACTCTAGTGGCGAATGGGGCCAAGGAGGGGGTAAACACATCACACCCCAAGAGAGCTTTGTATGCAATAGAGAATAATTCTTGTGAGCTTCTATTGCCATGTCGAAGCATAGCCAGACCTGTTCCTTCAGTTGATCTATCCTCATATGTTTTTGTAAAGTTTGTAGGTAGAAAGACTGCCAGTTTGGTCCTGAAAGTGGCTAAAAGCCACAATTGAAGTTTGGTTCAGATTCTCATATAGAGACCCCAATATAAGTTTGCTTAAGCAGATATCTCTACCCTCATGCAACTGAATAGCCAAGGTCTTAAAACCTTTCGAGACTTGTATGGATCTTGAACAAAAAATATACATGGACAACCAGTAAGTTAAGAAAGCGATATGCTCCTTATCAGACACCTCGACACTTGTAGTGACACGGTGGTCTATTATGAAGTTGCCATATGCAAGTCCCGTGAAATCGAAAAGGATTTTCGAGCCAGAATCAGTTGGATCGAAAATATGGCCGGTGGGTTTCAGACCAGTTAGACCAACAACATCTAACAAAGTAGGAGTAAACATACCACATTTTAAGTGGAGGCTGCTGGTCGAAGGGTTCCAGAAGTGAAGAGCAGCAATTAAAGTTTCATTGTGATATTTAGGCCCTTGCCTAGATAGTTGAATAAGGTCAAAGATACCTAGGTCTTTCCAAAATTGACCCTTTTTCTTCTTTACTTTATCCAACCAGGAGATATACTCCTCATTATTTTCATGTTTGGGTTCTATCCTAAATTTGGATTTGAGGAAACTTAGGTCATAAGGACCTTTAGTGAAAACTAAACGAGGATGTTTCTTGGAACTAGGGAAGACAGCGCTAAGCTTTTCTTGGTCTTCGTGGTCATCTGGGAAAGGTCCTAGAAATGCATGCGAAGAGTTAGGGCACAAAATAATTACCTAGGATTTCCAGATTTTTTCCTCAGCCGCTGTAATGTCTGGATCTTCTATAAACTAGGGACTGCTAACTAGGATCTCCTATGAGAAGTTGACAGGCTTGTCGCAACGTGAAAGTTGAGAAGAAGATTCTCCTGGATTTGCCATGATTGAAGTTGTTTAAAACGGTGGAATAGTAGGAAATTTCTACTTAAAACGGCGAAATGATAAGGAAGTTCTGCGATTGTTTGAGGTTTGGTTATGGAGTTTATATCTTTTGTGAAGAAGAAGAAGGAACAGTAAAATCTGATGAAGATAAAAAGGTGAAAGGAAAAAGGTAAAACCCTTGTTTTATAGCCTTTTGATTGAGACAAGTGTCAACATCTTATGGTGACAGTTTTTTTAAATGAATAAAAAATGGTAGTTTTCGATGTTAGAGATATGGCCCACTAGAGGTGGTGGGGACACCATAAAGGTATATTTGAACCGCTTCTTCACATGATAACGTCGTTTCGATCGAAAACACCTTTTTTCTTGTCAAAGGTAAAGGTCAAAAACACCCTTTTCCTCATATCACGGGATAAAATTGAAAATGATGTTGATGGGGGGCAATTTGTTAGCCTATATTTTCAGATAGAAGATTTAAATGCGGTCAGACTAAGGTTGACTTTATACTTGAAGAAATAAATATTATTATTTCTCAAACACTTAGTTGAAATTAGACTTATCAAAAAGCATTCGGAACACGCGTTTCGGTTCAACAGGCAAAGTGCATCAAAAACGGTTTTGTTTTGGATAAGATCGAGCCAACGAATATCTTCAAGGAGCGTGTGTCAGGAATTTGAAACGGATAGATGTCTATAGTTCGATGGTAGCAGTTTTAGTTTCAAATTTCTATGTAGGTAGTTATTTTCTATTAGTATAAATAGTAGTTTCTCGCAAGAGAAAGGGGTCAGATCCAATCATACAAAAAACTTACACTCAAACTATCCGCATTCAAGAGAGAAACGAGTCACAAGTTGCAATGTATGAATCTGTGTACCAATTTACGTTCAATCAATGCAATTTAAATTTATTTTCTTAAGTGTTTTTGCAATTTACTTGTTTATTTCAAGCAATACCTTTTACTTATACTTCGAAAGCAACTTCGACGGATTTAACTAAGTTGAATTCGATAAACATTTTTAATATCTTCTTATATTATTGAAGAACAATCGTGAATTTCTGGAAAAGTAAAAACACAATATGTCCTTAAGATTTACTGGTTGATCTTGCACGTAATTATTTTTAAACCAACGGTTGTTTACCAAAAATCAGTGTAAACACGTACGCATAGCATTTGTGATTTTTTTAAAAAATAAAATAAAATATTCTTAAAAAAATGAAATAAATTATGGAAAAATTAATAAAAATGAAAAAATATTTTTCATCTTTATTAATTTTTCCAGATTTTTTTTTAATTTTTTAAGAATTTTTTTCGTTATTTAAATTTTTTTAAGAATATTTTATATTTTTATTTATAAAAAATCACAAATGCCACGTGTACGTGATAAAAAAAGAAAATTATACATTGAGTGTGCCACATCATCAGAAAAAAGTGACTCAGCGTACCACATCAGCAAAAATGTACAATCAGACCCTATATTACTGGCACTAGAGGAGTGTTATAAAACAAAATTTTTACAAGAACCAAATCCAAAATTTTTTTTATTGGGACAAAACGAAAATTGCCTTATATTACTGGGGTAAAAGCTTATTAATAAAAAAAATAAATAAAAGAATTGATGATCAATTTGAGAGTAGTTTGGAGAACCGGACCAATTTGATGGTGGTATGCTGAATACTAAAGATACGAAATTGGGTTGGTTGTGTTGAAAAACCGTGAATCTGGTTGAATCAAATCAACAAGCGAGCGCGTCTTTGTAGTGGGAAGAGAAAGAGATGATGGCTGAATCAACAGCATCGAACAGGCAAAGCAATGATGATGATGACGACTACATGGCTGACCTTTCTAGGTTTCTTCCTTCCGATGATGCCATTGTTCATCCTTCAATTTCAACAAAATCTTCATCAAAAAGGGTAACTTTCATTTACAATTTGTCCTTTAAACTTGAGATTAGGTTCCCATTCTCATTTATTTTTGCATTTACGTTTAGTTGTGTGGAATCTGTAGTAGAAATCCGTTGTTAAGTTAGTTGAAATCTTGCATCATGAATGCCAATATCCATTACAGAGAATAGCTGATAAACTAGCTTATAGCAAATGAGCTTGTAGCGGATAACTGATAAGCTAGCTTATAGCTGATAGTGTATAAGCTAACCGATTGAATTTATAGTGTTTGGTAAAATGTTGGACTAGCTTATAAACATGAAATGTCACAAAAAATATATAATTTTTTTTTTCCAATTAAGTTTAGAGGGGTAAAATTGGGATAAAAAATGATAAGCTATAAACTACTTGAATTAGCTTATAAAAAAACTGCTATAAGCTAATAAAAATAAGATATACGCTCAAAATTGTGTCTTGCCAAATAGACCCTAAATGTTAAACCATATTTGCCGTTGTTGTGTCGACACCTGGCACATGTCAGATATTGCACATGTCTTCAATCTGAAGTGTGGTCGATTGATAGGTAGCGATTCCATTTTCTTAAAAATTAAGGGTGCAAAACTCAAAATTAGATCTCAAAAGATGCACCACACATTAAGTCAGTTTTTCAATGATTTGAATATCAGTTTTATCTAAATTTAATTGATTGATTAATGTCCCAAGATATCTGATATAGTTATTAGTTAGGGACTAAACTGGTGTTTGTTTTCAACAATTTTGATCAAATTGATGTCCAAAATCTTTGAGGGCCAACTTGATGTGTCATGTATCTTTGTTATAGACTAAATTTGAGTTTTTATTCAGAACATCATGAGCATCGTTGCTAGATTCCTCATGTTAAGCATTTCAACTTTCAAACCCTTTGTTTTCAATTCTTACAGAACATTTTCTACCACTTGCATTGTCTTAGGAACAGAACCTTAGCTCCTCCCCATGCATGAGCTGTGAATTATTTATTTCATCATATTATACGGCTATAAATATATACTTTTGTACTTCTATATAATTCTTTTTTTTGGTTATGTGTATTGGATAATGGCATTCATATTGCACAACAACTCTAGTGCATCTGACTCAATGTTTTAAAAAACAAACCGGATATCGAACCAAGAAGACCTCTGGGTTATGGTTCTACAATTTAAGTGTTCGAACCAAGATGAAACAACAGTTGAACCACTTAAGTAACTAAACTGTAGACAATGTTTGTTCACGGTTTATCCGGTTGAACCATTTGATTTGGTTAGGATTTTAAATCATTGCAGAATTCATTTATTGTTACCAAATTCTTTTGACTGTTGCCTTCACTTGTAAATATGTCATGTGATTAGACAATGTTTATATTTAGAAACTTACTACAATTCATCAAATTAGCATTCCTATGTATATGTATGTGTACATATGAATCATTCCAGAAAAGTTGATCAGTACATGCACATGCTGTAGACTTTAGAGTAACATGTTGCCTCAATATTTCTAAGACATGCAGAGGATGAGGTAACGTTTATTGTACTTCATCTGAAACTCTAAATATCTAGTATAGCATTGTCTAGCGATATTTCAAGACCAGTCACTTTTTTAGAAAAAATTCATCAGAAGACAAGATTGTCAACCAAAATCTCTACCGAAGACCGTTTTTGGTTCACCTTGATGCCTTCTAATGCAATTCTTATTTCTTCTAAACGGGGTCGTTCTTAAAACATCAACTCTGTAAAATCCCAAAAAGCATTAAGTATGCTCATGAAAGTATCCAAGTTTAATTAATATTCCCAATAAATGGAAAAGAAGAGGGTGTTGGAACATTATAAGAAGCTTGAATTGCCTTTATAAGGATTCAAAAACTGTTATGTTGTAACTCCCTTGTTAATATGCAGATTTCTGACAAGAAAGATCCTTCAATCAACTCTTCCAAGAGCCAATTGAAAGCTCTTAACTGGCAAGAACGGCGAAAAATTGAAAGAGAAAGAAAGCAAATACAAGAGGATGAACAAACATTAGCAAAAGTGGAAGCTCCAATACCACAATCGAACATTGGATTTAAGCTTCTCAAACAGATGGGTTATACACCAGGTTCTGCCCTTGGCAAGCAGGGATCGGGCAGGGCTGAACCAGTGGGTATTGAAATTCGACGGTCACGAGCAGGTATAGGCCTTGAGGATCCCCACAAGGAGAAGAAGAAAAGGGAGGAAATCACGATCGACAGAAAAAGGAAGAATGAGCAGGCTCTGATGGAAGAATTTGGGTCAAGGCAGAAATCACGATGGCAGAGTAGGAGAGTTATTGTTAATTTCAACAAGGCAAAGGCTACCCTTGACCAATTGGAGAATCGGGAGACTGTGGAACTACCGAAGAACGAGGATGATGCTGAGGGTGAAGATCAAGAAGAGGAAGAAATAACAGAAGAGGTGTGTAACTTAACCATACATATCAACTTCAGTTTTTTTTTTTTTTTTTTTTCAAATTATTTTTAGATATGCTCAAATACAATCCAAAAATCACACACAAGCTTTCTCTTCTCTTGATCATAGTTGCTAGTTTTTTCCTTGTTCATGGTAGTAAGTGTCCCAACATACATACGCAAATAGCCATGGCCGCTACATATCATGGTATGTATTGGAAATGAGCCTGTATCGCTGGATTATTACATGTATTGCCGGTATCACAATTCATTTCAGTATTGTACAGTTCCTGCAACTTGCGCGTTTCACCTTCAGATACTGGGTCAGGTTGCGTGGCCCGGCAGAAATCCAGTTTTTCGCGTTTTTTACGCAGGTCATTACTGTAATCGGGTCAGGTTCGTGTGACCCATCAGAAATGACAGGGTTACAATGCTTCTTTGTATTCTAGGGCTTATTTTTTACAGTTTTGTTCTGTGACCTTCCAATTAAATTGGAATTGTTCCCAAAAGCCACAATTCATTACAGGGTCTCGTTACAACTTTCCACAGGATTCAAAGTGGTTGAACGATACTTATCCCGATTTGACTACCATGTCCTTGTTTACTGCATTCAGATATTATTGCAATTTTTAATTAAAAAAAGAAAAAGATATTATTGCAATTCGTTTTTATTTTAAATTTGTTAACTCATTGTTATTATTGAACTTGGTAATCCATGTTTGAATTGGTTGCAAATTTGACTATGGAAGTGAAATGGATGCAGGACTTGCTCGATGTATTAATGAAACTGAGGGATGAGTTCAATTACTGCCTCTTCTGTGGATGCAAAGTGAGTAAACACATGAGTTATCTCTATCGTTTAATATAAACTTAAAAATGTTTCCATATATTTTTATACGATGAAACTGCGATGGAAAATTCGATAAATTGACATTTGGTTTTTTTTGTCCATATTTCTCCAGTATGAATCAAGTTCTGCCCTTTTGGATAACTGCCCTGGAATCAATGAAGATGACCACTAAATTTAAAGTCTCTTATGTGTACGGCAGAAGTTATCTTGTTTGCTCTTTTTGTCAAGCAAGTACTATTAGATGTAAATGCATATTGCTATGAAGATGGTTAAGCTCTTCTTGTCATCACAACAATGTGTCAATACAAGCGATTTATCTATGTTGAGACTGGAGTCGTCTCTAATTACAATTCAGCTCGGTGATTGCTTGATCTTTAAGCAGAGGTACAAAATGCTCTACCCTATTGCAGGATATGGATGAATTGGTTGATATATAGTTTGTGAAGCTCTTAATTTCTATTGTAATTTTTCATAGAAGGAATAGTCGCCATTTTTAGCATTTTAGACTGTTGTACCCAATCGGTTCAGGGGCGGGTATAGAAGACCCGTCCACCCCCCGATAGAAAACAAGATGGGGATGAAAAGGCAAAATTTGCCCTGCCTCATTGGCATCAATTATGTCCATAGGAAAATAAATGATAAGGTAAAATACAAAAGGAAACAATTGATAGTTGAACACGAACTTTGTGTGTCCCTCTCTTATCCAATCATTTATGTCTAAAAAATACAAAAAACTTGTGCTATCTCCAGATACAACTACAGCAATATTTGCTACTATTTATTTTATGTTAGTATTATCCAATAATAACTCTTCATGAAACTTATTGGGAATCATATGAACCTCTTCCTCTTCTAACAAGCATCCTTCATTCATATGTATCAGCTGCTTTGCAAAAATCTCAGGCCAAGTCATACCATCATCATCATCTTCTTTGTTTTCAATGCATTCATCATCATCTTCTTTGTCCACAATGCATTCACCATCATCATCATCATCTTCATTGTCAGGTTGAACTATTGGATTTTGGTCAATATTCTCCTAAAAAATGAGAATGCAAGAGCACAATAAGGGATTGAATGATCAATACAATTAAAATGCGAAATGAGTTGGTCTGATTTACTCTATTGTTACAAGTATTATAAAAATTCATAGTTTAATCCTTTGACATAGATGTAATTACAAATATATTTAACTTCAAACAAGTATAATATTAGACCCAGAAATAAAATGCGAAGTTCGACTATATTTGTTTTTCTTTTACCTATTGAACATGAAAAAAGTTAAGCATTCAAATGTTTTTCATAGAATTGATTACATATATTTTCATCTCAATTAATTTGGTGAATTTTATTTTTGGTTCTTATCAAAATTTTATTTGTTTGTTGTAGTTTTTAAAATTTGCAAAAATAACGAGTCTAGTTTTTTGATGAGACTAAAAACACACCGTTATAGACATGAAAATAATATATTTAACCCAAAAATAAGAGAAAAATTGGAAAATCCATTATTGAATGCTTAAAAATTATAGTAACATACTGACTGGTAATTGATCTAAATTTTAAAAATTCACAATGATTTCTTTAATAAAAATTGACCAGATAACTGTGTTAATACGTTTTAAAAAATACATAATTTATAAAGAATAGTGTCTCTACAAAATTTAGTACTAGAAACTCTAATAAACCCTTACATTACATATGATCAATTGTTATTAGATATTATACAACAACAAATGTAGGACTTACAAATTTGTTGGCTGCTTCGAGTCCAAGAATGGCTGTCTCTTGGCCAAATATTTCTCACATCTTTTTCTTCTTCCTTATACTGAGACTTTGTATTAATCATATTTGTGCCATTGTGTCCACCATTTGATTCGTTTCTTGGTTCTTTATAAATTATATATTTTGTCAACGAATCTTTATTTCCCTACATATCAAATCAAGAATGCAAAAGAACAATGTTTATGAGAAAAACAACCAGATCTTGAAATTTATCCATTATTAATTCTTGAATACGTAATTCACATCACTTTGTAACAACCAGCACCAAAAAAATTAATAATAACTAATCAATCAAGCAACATAATTAATCAAGTAACATACAGATATGGTGGTTTCTGCACGTCTAGGAACAATGGTCTTTCTTTCTTTACCTTGTGCATCAATATTCTTTCTAAATCTGCATAGAACATAATTGTTGGCCTACAAAAAAAAGAAAGATACAGAATCAAATTATAAATATGCTTCAAAAAACAAGAAAAATTAATAATGTAAATGCATCACATTGCTTACCAAAGGATTTCTTATCAAAGATTTGTCGAGGCTATATTCATGCAAGATCCATTCACCATCATGGTAAGTGCCACTATTCTCAAATCGAAAACATTTTTTCACACCAATGAGTTGGTTCTTGTTTTTTGCAACTATAATTTTTCCAGTGTCTTCTTCACCTTCCCATGCACCAATTCCAATAGAACGAACTAATTTTGAGCTAGTGGTAGATTTCTTCTCTAAGTTTAAGGTAGTGAAGAAATATAGGTCTTTTTCACAATATGAGCGAGAAGCTCCAAACTCTTCCCAAATATCCCAAGGGTTCTTTAGGGTACCAAATAAATCGTATTCAAGAATGGTGATATAATTGGGAAGAGATTTGTTATGGATTTTGTTGTAGAGGAATCGGAGAAGTTCATCATCTCTGAGTGTGAATTTGAAATCCTTACTTGAAGAAGAATTGAGAGCCATCGAATCGAAACTATAATCGTATGAATGGATTGAGGAACAATGATGTATATATACGTTTGGTAATTTAATATAATAATAATAATAACAATAATAATATTATCATATAAAAAAAATAGTGATTTGTACCCCGAAAACAAAAGCCGTGATATATTTTGGTTAAAAAAAAACAAAGATTTGTATCTTTTGATATATCTACAATTATTTTTTTCTCACCTTATACTCTGTTGTATTTGTATTTTCAAAATCAGAAGTACTACCAAAAGAATTACCGGGGTGAGTCACGACCAGGTCGCTTTCTTTAAGACGTTTCGCGGCACTACCCAAATTTGTGCAAGGTAGACTAACAACCACGCCGTCTCCAGGATAAAACAGCCCAGATCACTGTTACGATTACACACTGCACAATATATAATCGCTCGAGATATACACCTCTAGTATGATTTAATCGTTCGATTAAGACCACTCAAATACGGTACGTAGCCGCTCTATTCGAAACCGAAAGGGACAGAAAGGAGTAGAAGGAGAAGAATGACTCGTCAACACAAGTCGGAGGGAGAAGAGAGGAAAAGCACAGGAAGTCTCAATTGTGAATTTCGGTGTGTGGAATGAGTGGGGTGAGCTCTCCTTTTATAGGGAGAGTTAGTAACAGAAAACGAGTGACTTGGGGATTAATTCGGCTTAATCCTTAAGTAACCACGTTTTTGTTTCTTAATTGGATATATCCAAAAAATTCTGGACACGTCTTGGGTTTTGGATTAGTACGTGCAGCGCTTTCAGATAGTGACTAAATTAATTAATTAATTAATTTAACATCTTCAAGTGACAAAAAAAATAAAATATCATTTTGACCCAAGCCCATGCCCAGCCCGACCCGGCCGGTCGGACGGCGGCGTCGTTGCGCGCGTGATATATATATGTTTTTGTAAGCGCTCACCCGTTCACAAAAGTGGGTACCCCAAGAGCACACCCTTGGAGGTCACTCTACCCTTATATAAACACTTATTAGTTGGTGTGGCTCACCGATGTGGGACATTTTTAAGTCACACACATACACTAGTTCTTACATTGTGTTTTTTTCCTTATCCAATTTCTCACTAGATTCAACTAGTGTTCCAACAATCCCCCACTTGACTTTAAAATGGTTTCGATAACTAACGTAAACGTTTTCCATAAGGTTTGCTAATAAACAAAGGTGTCGCCAACAACTTGAACCTCTGCATAGTGGAAGTTATTCTGATTTAACGAGAGTTGCTTACAACATTGAACTCTATCTCAGACATAGAATCCAAACACAAGCCCTTTCTTAGGTGTATTCTAAAAGCCCGTGCGTTTAAGGCCATGCACGTGTATCCCAGTTTTAACGAATGCTCTAGGAATTCTGCCTCGAAATTCCATAGGACTGGCCTAGGTTCCACATTCGTATAGGTGAGTCTATCAAGGGTACTCCTGTAGCTATGTACCCCACTCAACATAGAGTATAGATCTCATTAAGAGTTGCTATTAACTCATCCTTCTTTCACTGCAGGATCATGCTTTCTATATCCCTTTTTCTCTTAGCATGTTCTGTCACTTCATGACTTGTTATTACCCATTGAACCTAAATCTTGGGATCTCCAGTCATGTAGGTCGGGTTACCATCACTAAGTGAACTATAGGCATTAGTCCCATCCTACTGGATGTTTCTCGAACTTTCTCTCTATTTAGTCCTTTCGTCAAAGGATCAGCTAAGTTTTCATTAGTACGTACAAAGTCAACTCTAACCGCTCCTTTAGAGATACACTCTCTAATTGTGCCGTGTTTTCGCCTTATCTGTCGTCTCTTACCATTGTAATAACGATTCTTAATCTTTGCGATAGCCGCGGTACTATCACAATGAATTAACACAGTCGGTAGCGGTTTCTCCCATAAAGGGATCTCAGCT
>Ga0228710_1005678_pt1 | contig 19270 bp, 6 predicted proteins | sample MedpolnodulmetaG_FD_177995 | JGI IMG/M metagenome (GOLD analysis project Ga0228710, IMG submission 177995) | Root nodule microbial communities from Medicago polymorpha collected in Santa Monica, California, United States - pink nodules | ecosystem: Host-associated > Plants > Roots > Nodule...
GATTAACCCTCTGTATTTTTGCTTCATGTCTGATTTCCTTTGCATTCTCTAAAGTTTCTTCCTTAGGATCTCACCTTTCCTTAATAGATCAGACGACTTTCGCTCCTTCACATCTTTTTGTTTTCAGATTCTTTAACTTTCTCTCTAAGTATATTCTTTTTCCTACATAACTTGTTTTACCTCAACCGTTGTTCTAAGTTGACGTGATTGACTTCTAGTGCCAGTGCTTCTAGTTGCTTAGGACATCTGAGGGGTATTCTCAGAACCGTAGATATTTGTCGTTTTCTTTAAGATCCAGAATTGTTTGCTTGACTCATCCTTTGATCTTGGGAAGGTAGGGTCCCCGTGGTTAGGAAGTTCCATTATCCCAAGGGTGGACCTCTGGTGTTGGACGGTAACCGAGAGAATTTATTTACCACACACATCCGTTATTCAATGACTCTAAAAAATGAAAAAATTTCTTATAAAAGAGATCGAGGGAGTATATATATATAAATGAGTGAACCAATATATTTAATATCTTAAATTTTTTTACGAAAATTTGGTGTCCTAAATTCGAGTTAAGATCCTTACCGTTCATCTTCATTTCTTCTATTTGGAGAGATAAATACACAAAGAAGTTTAAAAAATTATAAAATAATTAATGATTGTGGGACCCATTTTGTTGTAGAAGTCACAATCTACTTTTTGTATCTATCTCTTTCCAAATTGCATATTCCATTTATTTTGTCAAATAGAGAACATCTTAACCCCCTAAATTTACTCATGCTATTGTTCTAAATCAAAATAAATAATTCACCTAAGTATTTAGACTCTCCCTAATTAAATCTCCAACCAAATTCTTCCCGTTAAATCATTACGGTCTCAATTCCTTAAAGTTCAGAATCTAACTAGAGCTACTAAATCACTATTGTACATATAATCATTGATTTTTTATGGTAGACAAACTAACATGGCATGGGAAAATATGCAGAAAGAGCTTCTTGTTTTCTGACCACAAGGATTCTAATTCAACCAACATCTTACCTAAGAAAAACTTGTTCGTCTCAAGATTTCAGCAGAGTCCATTAAAGGGGCTGTCTGCCTCATATAAAAACTTGTTGAACAATGAATTAAGCTTTCTTTTAAAATAAATGTGTATGTTTAATGTAGTATATATATTATAATCTATAATACTTTTTTTTCCTTTCATAATCTAGAATATAATTTTATGAATTGACAATTATTTTGCTCCATAGCCATAAATCATGGAAACAGTGCTGCGAAACATAAGGCTTATGTATTACTTATAATGTGGACAAGAAGTTGCGTAGCTTAATTGTTTACTTTTATTTTAATCAAAATATAAATAAATTCGTATGTAAATTAACACATATATGGTGATTTGCTTTCACTAATTAGGCTTAATAATAATAACAATAATCTTGATCAAAATAATAATAACAATAATATTAATAATAATAGTCCCTAAAAAAAATTAATAATAATAATAATAATATACAAGCAAGAAAATGAACTTGATTGGTCTAGAGAGAGAAGTTGTCTCCCTCGATGTGGCGAACCAAACTTTGAATAGTGACTTAAAGAGGTAGCTACAATTTAGTGTTTGATAGTGACTCAAATAAGTTTTTTTTTTTCCTTCGAAAGGAACCTATGAAGAAAAAAGATATTCAAGCTTAAAACTTAGGTGTTTTTTTGTTCTAATTAAAAAGGACCGCGATCCTCGACACCGCATCCTAGCATATCAAATGCCCCTACAGTCTTTTACTACATGAATTACACTTAGAAGAAACTTGACTATTGTATAAACAATAATATCTGATATGTAGTTATTTATCAAACAAAGCAATTCTCTTATCGTGCTTCCTATCCTAGCCAAGGAGTGTTACTCATATAATAACCATCTTTGTATGTGCAATTCAAAAATATTTGAGCAATCAATTTGTTCCTTCATACCATGTGAATCTGTCTGAAAATAAGGATGTAATTTCCTATGTCAAAGCAAAATCTTCCTTAGTTCATGAACTAAGAATTTTTCTTCTTAACTTGGCTTGTGCATTGTGGTGGTGACTTAGAGAAGTTGCCGACAGTTTCAAGATTAAAAAAATGGCACTTGATGGCAATTTGTCAACACCCTTAAAAAAATATATATAATGGTCGTTATCAATTTTTGCTAACTACTTTGAGGCAGGTTTTCTTTGAAGTTTTTTAGAGAGACTTATAATTAAATTTCCTAGTTGTTGAGATTTTATGGTTGCTTTTCTAAATCAACCGAAGATTAAGTTCCGTTAAAATAAAAGAAAATTACTTGCTATGAGAAAAGATTGACAAAAAAACATTAAATTCTATTGTGACAATCAAGATTTTTATTATAAGATCCAAGCAAAATGAGTAGTTTTTTCATCCTTTGATGCCATATTCTTTTTGTTAACATAAACACAAACAAAATATGAAGTTATGGTTCGAATGTTGAATACAAAATTTCCAAGGTCTTTGTTCTTGGGGGACACAAACAATAAATTTGCCGAATTAAAATATGACCATGCAAGTATGTAAATGTACTTTAGCTTGATATATATTCCTAATATAAAAAAAAAGTCAAAAACATGCAATGCAGAAAGTCATCACCAGATTAATGTTTATGAAATATGAATCCCTCCTCTACAAGTTGCTAATTGTTGACTAAAATTTAATCTACTACCAATTATATTACTAAATTTTTTTGTGTGTTATCCCTCATGTTCATAGGAGATATATATATAGTCCCTAGTAATCCAAAGTTCGGCCGTGAAGTAAGGATAGTCTGATCAAGAATTATTTTACCAAAAAATCGAACTCGAATTTTTTCGAACGATTCGTCTTTGATGAAACTAAGTTACCATTTAAGTTTATTTACTTAGCTATCGTAACTAACCTTTATATATAGAGAAAATCAGTTTACTAGTAGTAAATAATGTTTTACATTTAAATAAAGCAAGTACTTTTTTATGTTGGTGTTTTGAAATCCTAATAATATTCAGTTATAACTAACCCTCACCAATAACTTTTGGCAAGAGAGTCTGCCTTAATCACTTTCTGGCAGGAATTAAAAAAAAAATAATTCATTTTTGTATTTTTTTTTTTGTCAAGTAGTCTAGTGGTTAGAGCTTACACAATTTAAGTGGAGTATCCGAGAATCAAACCCCAGTCTCTGCATATAATATGTAATATTCCTGCCAACTAAGGTAAGTTCACGGGGATCATTTTTATATACTTTAATATCACCCATATATCGTGTTTGTTTTAAAAAACAATTTTGAGAAAGGAAAAATTATTATTAAATAAATATCATTAATAATCATTTTATAATTGCCTCGCAGGGAGATTTGAAAGATATCTTTTAAGAGTTACAATGTCAAACTTATCTTACTATTGAAATTACGCCTCATAAGCAACATATCGTGTGACACACATGATAAATTCTTAAATACTTTAATAATTTGGTTAAAAGTTTGATGCAAAACGTCTTCAATAAATTTGAATTATCTCGAGATTGTGTACGATGATACCTAAGTTTATGCAAACGAAAATGAATTACTTTGGTATCACCAAACAAAGCTTGATTGTATAGTTGCATGAAGAAATAAACAAGCTAGGTCACATAGTTCCATCATTAAAATTGTGAGAAAGCACCACAACAAAATTCTCATTATTACAAAGTTATCCTTTCCCTTCACATTTCCCAAAGAAAAACATGGAGATATGTACATCTAGTTGCTCACGTTTTTATCTTCAATATATACCTTGTCTAAATGTTAATAATAATGATGATGCTCAAAGATTTGGTAAGGCCAACCATACATATGTATACATCTAAATTTATTCCTTTACCCCCTAATTTGATATCGTCATAGGTGACCAAATCAATATCATTCCTTCTCCATGTTTAACCATCTAAATGATGTATATTAAGTTTACCAAAACAAGTATTTACTTCAAAAAGGAAGTTCCATTCCTTGAAGAAAATAAAAGTAAAAAGTCCACACCATAACTTGAACAATTTTAATTTCCACATGTTTCATTTTAGAAAAGAATTTGATAAACTTAACCAAGTGATAGACAAAGTTGAGTCTAGCAGAAAGAGTTAGACTTTCATAACGTAACGAACCATTGTTCAAATCTCAGCTAAGAGACGAGCCAAAATTTAGTGTCGATAATATTATTTGGGAGAACCTTTCTTAAATGAAACAATCTATTATCATAACTAACTTACCTCGTGACGAAACTCTTCATTATCAGAACCCTTGAAAACCGGATGTTCAAGAAAAAAAACAACGGGATAAGTTTTGTCCAAGTGTGTAACTCCTCAATCAACTAACTTATCACCTTTTTTGGTAATGTAGGGCCACAAAATCCTTCTATATATCCAACTGTGTAGCCATACTCTAACATGAATCAACTATAACCTCTCTTATCCTCTACCCCTACACTGCATATTAAGCAGAGTCCTCTGTTTAGTGTTCCCTACTACAATGCCATTATCATCACAATCCTTTAATTTCTTCCATATGGTTCCCATCTTCTCTTTTGTTGTACTTTCACTCACAATATTTGGTTCTAATGCTCAGGGTCCACCTTCACCTGGCTACTACCCTAGTTCCAAAATTAGTCCTATATCATTTAGTCAAGGCTTTAGAAACCTTTGGGGACCTCAACATCAAAGATTGGACCAAAGCTCTTTAACAATATGGCTTGACTCGAACTCAGGTATGTAAACTAATAAAGCTCAAAGCAGACAATATGGCTTGTCTGCTTTGAGCTTTATTATCCGACTCTAACTCGGTATGTAAACTTGTCTCACTAATATATAGTTTAACTTCTAATTTGAAACTTTCGAAACACAGGTAGTGGATTCAAGTCACTTCACTCTTATAAATCTGGATACTTTGGTGCTGCAATTAAGCTTCATCCTGGCTATACTGCTGGAGTTATTACTTCTCTCTATGTAAGCTTGAATTAGTCTATAAGTTTGACTAATGTTGAAAAATTTTCCTCCGTCTCACGATATAAGTCATTTTAGTAAACAAAAACGCCGTCTCATTTTATATGTCATTTTAGCGGAAAAAAATTCCGTAAAAAATATTTAATTTTATCTGTCTCTTAATTCGTATAAAATTTAATAAAATGACTTATATTGTAAGACCGAGTTATTAAATCTATTTCTTGAAATGCAAATTTGATTTTTTTTTTAATATTATTTCTATTTTGTAATTGCAGCTTTCTAATAATCAAGACTTCCCAGGAAACCATGATGAAATTGACATTGAGTTTCTTGGAACTACACCTGGTAAGCCATATGTGTTGCAGACAAATGTATATATGAGAGGAAGTGGAGATGGGAACATTATAGGGAGAGAGATGCAATTTCATCTTTGGTTTGATCCAACTCAAGATTTTCACAACTATGCTATTCTATGGAAACCCAGTGAGATAATGTAATTAATTTTTTTCATTCATTTGCATGCTCATTATTGATCATTTTCACCAGCATCTTAATTATGTGTCATATTTATGGCCATGTCACAATAATTCGGTTGAGAAAGACCATTTTGTTTCACAAATATGAATATGATGTAAAAATCATATAAACAAACTTTTAGAAATATCAATTCATTGAGTGAAAACAAATAACATATCAATTCATGTCATGTTAGTTGAAATGAAAGACAATTTTTTAATATAAGAATGAGTGAATTTGTGCATAGTTAAACCTATTCACGTGTCTTTATCAATCTATTTGAGCTTTTGAAAGAGTTGTTCATGAAAAATAAAAGTAGAGAGAGAAAAAGAAAGACAAGAAAAATAAATAGAGAGACGTGAGAGATACTATTGGAAAGAAAAGGAAATAAAAATGAAAAGATAGAAAAAAAATTATTTTTTGATAAATAAAAATTTAGATGAGGTGGTTCTCAGAAGTCATTAGGGTAGATTTCAAAGTTCAGAAAACATTAAAAAATATAATTACATATTATCCATCAACGAAATTCTAACGCTGAAAGCAGAAATTGAACACATATTCTTATGAAATGTGAATCAGCTACTTATCAATCGGATCAACCCTCTAATGACGAAGAGAAAAAACTTAAAACATTAAAATTATAGTTCTATTTAATGACACTGACACACAATAAAAAAAGCTTTACACACAATATGTTTAATCAGATTGGACATTTGTAATTAAAAGAAGATATTAACCTACTATAGCATGTAAATTCAATAGGTTCACTATTGGATCTCTTTTTTAGGGGCGTATTAGGGACACCCAAAAGATTATACCTCTATTTTTGACTAATCATCATTCATATATCACATTATTAGATGGTGACTATGATTTTTCACCTGTACTAATCATTAAAACAATTTATAATCTTGCTTGTGAATCTAGATTTGTTGTTTGCTAACTAGTTTGTCTTCTTATAATGGAAAAACAACAAATGCAGATTTTTAGTAGATGATGTGCCCATAAGAAGGTATCCTAGGAAAAGTGATGCCACCTACCCTACAAGACCAATGTATCTCTATGGATCAATTTGGGATGCATCTTCTTGGGCAACAGAAGATGGAAAATACAAAGCTGATTATAAATATCAACCCTTTGTTGGAAGGTACACAAACTTCAAATTACAAGGTTGTACCATTCAAAGCCCTGCCTCATGCCAATCACCATCTGTCTCTCCATCTGGATATGGTAGCCTTAGCCCTCAACAATACATGGCCATGCAATGGGTCCAAAGCAAGTACTTGGTATACAATTATTGTCATGACCCTAGAAGGAACCACAATCTTATCCCTGAGTGTTAAGGGTATTGGTCGAGCCTTCGAGATGTCAAATTTCTATTTGAAAACAGACTCTCTTACGTATTTTTTGACAGACTCTCAATGATTGAAATTTATACTGATCTATTAAACTATGCATGTTTGCATAATTTAACGAGTTTCGTATAAATTTCAATATGTAGAAAGAAGTGTGTTGAAAAGTGCGTGTAAAAGAGCGTTGATGTTATTAATTCTCTCTACACATAATATTTTAGTTGTGAGAGTTTGTTTTATTTTAAGGGTGGTTTTTTGTGATGGTCCCGCTTGCAAGTGTAAAAGGAAGAGCGGTTGAACGTCCAAACCCTCCTATGATTGGAATGTTTTTGTTGTATTTGTGTGTGTTGGTTTGGTGCTCTTGTTTGGGTCCAATATATTTCATGTTGAAATAAATTGATTCAGATGCTTTTCTAAATCTATATACGTGTGCGGGTGTGAAAAGAAAGAAAGGACATGATGTACTATGTGAAAATCCTTTTGAAATAAAGTTTTGGATTTTTGTTGCTTGCATTGGACCACCATAATAATTATTGTTTACTCCCTAATCTTCATTGCTATTTTTTTTTTAAATTGAAAAATAGTACCAATTAATGACTACATGCATGTTTGATATTATGGTAGGTGAACATTTATTTTAAAGAAATTGAGTTTACAAATTAAATTTAGTTAAAAGTAGGTTGAATATAAAGTAGATGATGTTTGCATACATCATACAATAAAAGTGTACTTTTATAATAAACTAGTATGTTTATCCAGCGTTGTCTGGGTTAAAAATATAGTTAAGGGTGATCAAAATTTTGTATGTATGATATCCGTAAATAAAATTCACCATGAACCGGTAAAGGACGATATCTTAATGGGTACACACAAATAGAATAAAATTATCCATATTATAACTACCCATAAATTAATAGATGCACATGTGAATGATATTAACTGGATTTAGTAAAATTATTAACACATATAGAATAAAATACAAGATAGAGTATTGATTATTACTATTGAAGATTAGAAAATTTTAAAAATATAATGAGTTTTTTTTTTACAAGAAAAAAAGAAGAGTTGTTTGTTGAGATATATATGCAACATAAATATTAAACATAAATTAAACACTTAAATAAAATAAGATCAGAGTAATATATGAAGTTTGTTGATATATTTATGTCAAATAAAATATTAGATTTAGAAAATAAAAATAATAATAAAATATTAAGAATAAACGTGGTAACGACATGTTGCGTAAACCTTACTTTATATATACTAGCGAAAAGACGGACACTCATGTGCTCGTCTTTCCGCTTTTGTTTTATCGCGCTAACACGTGTATATTATCAACTATATTTTATTGAAATTTGTGTGTAAATTACAAACAATATTTTATATAATTTTTTTTATATAGATTAAAATTATAAGTAGAGATATTTGCGACTTTCAAATATAACAAACTCAACAAACCATATTTATCTTTTCATATTGACAACAATAATATAACAAATATAATCAAAATTCTTATCTTTTTTAATAACACCAACAATATAACATTATTATAGAAAAATATGTTTCAGGGTATAATTGGAATAACAAAAGAGTCAGTATAAAAGAGTCGAAACATGCTATTTTCTTTATATATTGATTTTCAAATCTATTGAAAAATTATTTATCATAGCTCAAAGTTAAAATTTATTTTGGACTTAGAAGTTAGAACTGTTATCTTTTTTTGCGAAAGTCAAACTTTTTAGAGTATTACTTTTCCCATCCTACGGAATTCTCGCGTGCCCTATTTTTTCTTCCAAAAATGCCCTTGAAGTTTTCGGATTTCATAATCCGAATTGGTATTTTCCTTTGTTAAAGGGTGAAAAAATGAGTTACAGATTTTTTTTCTTCAGATTATGTAATCCGAAAACTTCAAAAAATAGGGCGCGCTATTTGATTTTTTCAGATTATATAATCTGAACACCCCTTAAACACTCTTTTCAAGGAAAAACAGTTCATTATATAATCCGAACTGTATCAGCACAAATTCTAAACATGTTTGTAACATGAATTGTCATTTTATGGACAATATTAATCTTCCTAACTCTCATCCTTCTGTTTTGGGTCATTGTTAGCTGTTCTTAATCAAAAATCAGGTTTTCGGGCTACTTGATCAGATTGCTTCGAAACTTTCCCAGAAAATCAGAAAAAATTCAACGATCATGACACCCTTAGAAGAAACTTCTAATGAAATTCCACCCCTCAAAATCCAAAATTTCATCGTTTAGACCCAATTTTTATTTTTTTTAAAAATTTTCATATCCTCAGAAAAATCCGAAAAAAATTGCATGTTTTATTTGATTTTTTGATTTTTTTGGTGGTATTTTTATGATTTTATTTGACAGGTTTTTATCATTTTTTACTTAGTTTTTGTTGTTGTTTTTAAAAGCAAAACTCAAAAGTGCTGAAATGTGAGAGAGTTTGATGGTTGATTATACATAAGAATTATTCGGATTTTAGAATCCGAATTAGTGAAACATGAATTCGGATTATGAAATCCGAACTACACAGGGACATTTTTAAAAAATTTACAGGATGCGGGAGAAGGCCATAGGGTGAAAAAAGTAATCCTCAAGTTTTTATGTACGTGAATCCCAGGCCTAATTAAACACAAATAAGACTCATAATTGGTGTACCTTAGGATTTTTGAGAAAACTTTCTTGAAAAATCACTTAACACTCTTAACTTCTTCAATCATGTGATTTAGTATTTTCTTAATTAAGTTTGAGTGGGTGTGGGTTTCTTAATAGGTTCACCTTATGACCATCTTTTCATTCAATCAATCATGTGATTTTGTATTTTCTCAATTAAGGTACTGAGTGGGTTTTACTCTTTAATAATATAATGAAAGAGATCATGTTTTATCGACCCCTGTTTTAATTAGTTTTGTTGAGGGAAGATCATATCAGGCTATTTGATTTATGTCATTGGACAATCTCTCATGATGTGTTGCTAATTGCTACAATAATTAACGATGAATTGGTGATTTAGTTAATGAATATTTTTGTCTTATTAATGTTGATTATATTGTTAATTACATGATTAGATGTGTTTGCAATGTTATATTGATGATTGTTGTTGTTGATATGAATGATTAGTTTAGAGAGGATTTTATGTTCCTAAATTATTTGGCTATGCTAGGCTTTGGACCAATTAGGTATCATATGTTAATCGACTAGATATGTGAAAAAATGAGGGGAAAGGACGGAGATTAATCGATTAGGAGTATAGTCCAATCGATTAGGCACTACAAGAAATTTGAGATTATAGTGATGGTGATTAAAATTCTTGGTATAGATGGCATATATCCACATATATTCATGACAGTAAGTAAAGGGATCATATACACACACACACACACATATATATATATATATATATATATATATATATATATATATATATATATATATATAACTAATTAAATCATATTTAAAAATTTGGATCCAAAGATGATATCCTAAAATGTTTAGGTGATTTAAATATGGTGTAGATTGTTGAGATATTTTTGTTAGATAAAAATATTTAATTTATGTTTATTTTGTTGAAATTTATTGAAAAACAATTAAAATGGTTGAAAAATATATGTTAAAAAAGTTAAATATAACAAAAATCTGTGTGTATTTTGTTTAGATATTTATGCTACTTTTTTTTTAAGGACAATATTTATGTTACTTAAAACTTTAGAAACAATTAAAACATCACATATCCTTCACAAAAAAAAAAAAATTATAACATCACATAAAACATTTAGCGGATAGTATCCAATTAATATATGTATTCTTGTGAGATATTTATGGTAAACATAAAATAAATTATAAAAAATAGAAAAAGGTTAAAATAATTTTTACCATGGGAGTTACACGCATAAATAAATAACAAAATAAATATCTAATATTATTTAAATTTTAGTTATGAATAATAATAATTACATTTATTGAAAAAATTATGTTAAAATCAAATTAGAAAAATTTAAAATATAATGAATGGTTTGTTGAGATATCTATGCTACATCTTCTTAAAAAAAAGACATTGATGCTACATAAAATATTAGAAATTAAAATAAAATATTTAGTGATTAATTGTTGAGATATTTATGTCAAATAAAGTATTGGTTTTAAAAAATAGAAAAAATAATAAAAATATTGAGAATAAATATGGAAGTTATATGTGGCATAAAACCAAAAATTGGCACCGGAAACATAAACATACATGCACACTAGTTACCAAGGTCGTTCCTATAAAATATGAGGTTCGACTCTCTTTTTAAAATAGGCTCCCGATAAAATAATAACGGAATTTTTGTGTAGTTAAGCTTTTATTAAAAAATCAGAATCAATAGAACTTCTAAATATGAAACGAAATAAAAAATTAATAAGTGAAAGAGAGGTGAAATTTACAAAACGGTGTCGTTTGGATTTGTCACTCCTCCGTTAAGAAGAAAACGAATGGTATATGCAGAAAAAAAATGATTGTTGTGATTCTTTTAATGAAATATCTTTTCAAATTGACTAATTATACAAATTGGGGGTGGTATGATAGCATCAGATTTATGTCTAGAAAGGAGAATTAAAGTCTAGAAAAAACTCAAAACGTGTACTAAAAAAAGAAAAAGAAATAACATATATATTTTTATTTTAGTGGGGTGTGGATATTAGACTTAATTATTTTTTTTGAGGTCCATAACTTTTAGAGGCCCGGCTTGGTTGAGCTGCTTGCGCACCCCCAAGGTCGGGCCTGCTAGTTATCAAAATACTAAACATGATGCTACCTCAGTCCTAAATATATGACCATTTTGCCAAAATCACGAGAATTAAGAAAATTTATGGTAGTATTAAATTTGTATATAATTAGCTTTGTTTTTACAATTTATCTTTAAGAGAGAGAGTTAGTTTATCTTTTCAACATAGTATTACTTGTTGATTAACGAAAAATGTGAAAAAATAAATAAGGTTGTGTTGCCAAAGAAATAATTAATGTAATTGAAAATACCAAAGGGGTGATATAAAAAAGGACAAAATTTTTTTCTCAAAAGGGCCTTATAATTTGGGACGAAGGTAATATATATTTTGGTTAATAATGATTTTTGTCCCTAAATGTATAACTAGTAGTCACAAAGCCAATTTCAACTCCAATAGTCACATGAATCAAACTTACTATGAGCGGTGATGAGAATGAAGTTGATTAAACTTTTTTCAAGCTAATAGTGGGGTCAGTGAGGTATTTATGTCATACAAGACCTGATATAGCATATGGAGTAGGATTGATCAACAAGTAGATGGAAAAACCTACTACTTCACATATGATTGCAACTATGAGAATCATCATGATATGTGAAGGTTACTTGCAACTATGATATGATATACATTAAGAATCAAAACAATCAAAACTATGAAGTGTTTGGCTACTCGGATTATGACTGGAGTGGAGACAAAGATGAAAGGAAAAGAATTGTTGCCTATGTATTTAAATATGGTAATGCATTAGTATCATGGAGTTCTAAGTAGTAAGAATAGTTGCACTATCTTCTTACGAGGCTCAGTACATAACAGTCTCAATAGCTGTTTGTCAAGCTCAATGGATCAGCATGCTTATGCTAGAGATGAATTTGAAGGAAGATAAGAAAATGGAATTGTTGATTGACAACAAGTATGAAATTGACATGACTAAGCATCTAGTGGCTCATGGTAGAACTAAACACATTGAAATACGTTTTCACTTTCTTAGGGATCAAGTCAACAATGGTAAGCTTTCAATACTTGAAGAACAAGTTAAGTATGGTTGAAGTCACTAACGAATGAATTAGGAGGTGTGTTAAGGTGTTATAAATGAACTAGGAGGTGTGTTAAGGTGTTATAATTTAGTTAGTTAGTTCAAGATTAGAAGTTAAAGGAGTTACTTGTTGAACAAGTAAACTCCCTTAGTTATAAATTTGTTGAAGTTTGTTAAAATTTTGTAGTATAAAGATAGACAATGAGGTAGTTACTTGTAATTAATGAAATTCATTCAATAAACAAATACTTTGATTCTCCTCAATTCTCTCTCAAACCCTTTCTTCTTAAATATTCCCAATCTCACTTTGTTCTATCACAAAATGGTTGCCAAAAAAACTCAGAAAGGTGACGATGCTATCCAATGTCTAGCTTAAATTCTAAAAATGTACATGAATCGCCATGCGTTACAGCCTGCTCACTCGACTTTTAATTAATTTCAAAGAAGTTTCTTTGCATCTTTTAAGGGTTCCTTTGACCCTGAAGGGGATCTAAGATGGATGGAGAGGATTTTTGAAACTATGGTGTACACGCATACACAAAAGGTTCAGTTACATATCTTCAAATTGATTAATGAAGTTGGAGCTTGTTGGGAGAATCTTCATATATTCATTTGGTAGGGAATGAAGGAGTATAAGGAGAATTTTCTTTACACACCGAAACCCACACAAACTATAGGTTTGAGCCAACAATTGTCAAGTTCTATGATTTGGGTTTAACACATTCAGAACAACGTTGCAAGTGATAAAACAAACAGAAACTTGTTTGTTAAAATATCGAAGTACGAGCTTTTGTTTTTTTAAGCAAGTAAGTTTCCATGGCCATGTGATTTTAAAAGGTGGAATTGTAGTTGATTCGTTGAAAGTAGATGTTCAATTAGGTGTAGCAAACTCATCGAACCAGTCATGTTTAGCATGATATTTTAAGTGGATCGTATTGAAGTTTTGAGCTCGACCAATCAAGTTGATCTATCAAAAAAAAGGTGGTCGGGTGGGACGGGTTTGCTGCCGGGTCAGTTTGAAATATTTTCCCCCCTATATATCCTAGTTTAATTCGCCAATTAAATTTAGAATATTTTGAAACTATGTTGAATTTCATTCAGCCTTTACATTTTGAGCTTGTTGTTTGAGTTTATTTTCATGATATTATTTTTAAGGGAGCTTCTACGGTGCAGTCAAGAAACTGACTTTTTTGAAAAAGTTAATTTTGATTTTAATGTTTGATTCATTTTTAAATTGTTGATTACTGATTAATGATCAATAGTAATTCATCTAGTAATGTTTGCAACATTTTGGACTTACATGTACTATTTTATCATTGACATCTTTAACATGCAAACAAATTTGATGATATTATGTGATAGTCTTAAGTGTTACACTTTGTGGGGTGTTACATTTACAACAAGGTAGAATAAAATTAGATTAAGTGTAGTCTTGTTAATCTGATGAATTGATGATACTATGAGGACTGAACTTTTGATGCCACTGAACAAACAGTGGGGTGTTACTCACTACACTTTTGATGTTATAGTGTTAACTTCATCAGAAAAGTCATTTTCACGACTTCACCATAGAATTTTCCTATTTTTTTAATTATTGATTGAGGCGTATATGGTATCATGTTTAGTTATTTGGTAACTAGTGTGCATGTATGTTTATGTTTCCGGTGTCATTTTTTTGGTTAAAATTTATTATAGTTGATTATTGGTGTTATTATTTTTATTGGTAGAATTTTGAGTTTTACGGAATGAAGGGTTGGAGCTATTTTGTGAAGTTCTCGCATGCAAATGAGCATATATAGCGAGCCATTACGGAGAAAGGCTGATAAGAAATTAAGGTCAAAAAAATTAGTTACTGTAGTTTACCTTTGGATGATAAGTAAACTACAAACCACAAAAAATTCAATTACGTTAGACTTATGAAGAAGTTTTTTGAAGGAGGTAGACTTATAAAGTTGTTGTGTGGTTTGTTTTATTTATTTATTTGTGGACAATATTAATTTGCTTTAATTTCAGTTTTTACCTTTGTTTAATTTAGGATTTAGAAAGTGAAAGTAAACAAAACATTTAGATTCAGGCAATTTTGATGTGGATTAAATTTGGGTGGATTTTTTAATTTATTTTATATTTAGAGAAGGAGATGATGAAGATGAGGATAAAAATGACGAGAAGAAGATGATTTTTAATATCAATTCTGGGTTTCTTAATTTTCAATATAGAAACAATTGAAAAAATAATTATCCTACATGGTTTGCCACTTCATCATATTTCTAACAAAAAATGGAGGAAAAAAAAAGAGGATTGATCTGTGTGTTTATAAAGATAAAAGACTTAAGTGGAAAAAAATAAGATAAAGGACCCAATATGTTACAATTAAGTAAGATAAAGGACATGTGGAGTAATTTTGCCATATATTTTTAAATCGGATGGTTATTGTAAATGTATAATGATGATTGCATGTCTCTTGTTCAACAAATAAAATTTTGGCAGCCCATCAAGGGGTCGGGCAGGGTGGAAGTTTCAACTCGACAACTTAAATTGGTCCACCTTACTTTACACATGTTAATCATGGGGTAGGTTATCCGATTTTGAAACTCATATGTTAGGTTATGAAGATTAAGAGTTTGTTCGGATTGAGAGATTATTATTGGAGGTTCATTATTGAAGGACTCTTTAAGCTTGCATTGCCTTGTCTCGTGTAATGAGAAAATGTCAAGTTTTTAAATGGGATTCAAAATGCAAAGAAAACTTCAAAGTAAAGAGAAGTTGACGACATCACCATTGTTAATTTTGTCAGACCCATCAGACCGGTGATTTTGGGTGTATCCATTAACACCCATTGGTTTTGCAAGTTGATGGTGTATGAGTCGGTAAGTGCACCGAATCTTACTCAAGTAATAAAGTATATTAAGCTACCGTCTTCATTGAGATTTTCGTTCAAATCGGTAATTAGAGGAATTTATTTGAAAGTAAATAAAAGAAGAGTTTAAAAGTGGTTGCAGGGTTTTAATTCTCCTGCCCAATGCGAGATTAGATTTTGTGATTTAGAAGTATAATGGCAGTTAAGAAATCCTTTGTTGAGGCAAAATCCCTAATTAATTCTCCTGCCCAATGCAAGATTAGACTCTGATTAATGTGTTGGTATTTAACTTGTGCTCTTGAGTGTTTAACTAAGACAGGAACAAAATTTAATTCATACCAAGATACAAGAAATCAAAGGACATAAAGACTTAAGAACTCAGTCAGAGTTCAAAAAGTTAAATTGAGTTCAGAAGGTTGTTCTGATGAACATCAAGAACCAAACCCAGAAATTCATGAACCAAACAATCAGAGTTCAGAAAGTTAAATTGAGTTCAGAAGGTTGTTCTGATGAACATCAAGAACCAAACCCAGAAATTCATGAACCAAATAAAGAACATGCAAGGTTCACGTGACATAAATAAAAGCCCAGTGAAGTACACTGACTAAGATCAATCAAGGAATAAAGACATTTATTTAAATAAAGTCAAAAAGAGCATCTTCAATGTTCATTTAAGACTATATTCCATTTTGAATATCATCCTAGATGTTTTTCATAATGCACTTCATTGATGTTTCACTATTAGGATTTGATTACATCAAATAAGAGTCTTACAAATCATCCTAAGAGAAACAAAAGGAACATTCTGAAGTCCCCTGAGTTCAGAAAGTTCAATCCTGCTCCATGTTTTTTCTGACATGAACAGGACAGTGGTTGGAAAGTAAAAAGCAAATCTAAAAGCAAGATCAAGTCTTATTCAACAGGAATTCGACACATAAGGGAGTTGGTACTGTAAAAAGCTAACCAAATCCCCTAAAGCATGGACTTGAAGTGAGAGTTCCACTTTATGAGATCTTGCACACGTTCCAAGACAGATTTCAAAGAAGATCTGATCTAACAACATTCTGAAGTCGTACAAGAACAATCTTCATATCACAACCCAGAAATTCATGTGATATTCATATGATAAAATCCAGAAACATATATGACCGTTCATTCACATGAACCCAGATGAATATCATGATGAACACAACAACATTCTGAAGTATTTCAGTTTGCCCAGAATTTCAAGTAAAAGTTAGTGGGTCCCATGACACGTGGCACAAGATCATTGGTCACCACCCAACGGCTATAAGAGCTAAAGAAACTCAATAAATAGAAGTGGAAGGCTCAACATTACATACACCTTTACAAAGCATACAAGAAAACAACATAAGAGTGTTTGAAGCTTTAGCAAAAACATTGATCTCACAAAGATTCCAAGAAGTCTTTAAACGTGTGCATCAATTTTTCTCTTATCTTTTTAAAGATAAATATGTCCCTCCATTCTTCTCTTGTCTGATTTCAATCATTCAAGCTCAAAAACAAATTGTAAAGTCTCATCTAGCTTTAGGGGTACTAAAGTGTTAGCTTGAGCAGAAAGGTGTAAAGTATAAGTGGGTAACTTAGCAAGAAAGGTGTAAGCATGCTGAGGCTTAGAGAATATAGTTGTTGTAATTGTTCAGGTGAACAAGATTGTAAGGTGTAGGATTTGAGAAGTTATCTCAAGCATTATAGTGGAAAATCTCACAAGATTGTGAGGAGTGGACTAACCCAAATTGGGTGAACCACTATAAATTTCTGTGTGTTCTTCTTCTCTTCTCTTTACTATTTACTTTCAGTAAACACAACACACACAAACACATTTAGTTATTTAAACTGTTTTTTACACTAACACTTCAGAACGTTCTGAAGTCTGTCTGTTGACTTACCGATTCCAAGTTTACAACTTGAGAATAAATTTTGAGTTACAAGTTTAATTTTTAAAGGGTCACAATTCAACCCCCCCTCCTTGTGACTATTTTATCTACTTCATCCTTGAATCCCCCCTTTCGTCTTTGTCGGAATTAACTCGATTGATTATTAATTTATGACATGTCTTTCAAAATTAAGAAAGTAAAACATGACGTTGGGATGAACCATAGGAAGTTTTATTATAATATCGTCACAATTCAACCAGCTACAATTGCGCCATTCCCTTAAGATGAGTCATAGTCCTAAATTCATACTTAGATTCGATTAAAAGAATTTAAATTAGAAACTAAGCACTTTACAATTGTCTGGTTCAGACAGAATTATGGTTGTCAATCCTAATATGCTCCATCTAAGACATGGTATAGAAACGAACATATACAAATTAAATTAGACTCTAGAAACAGACATCTAAGAAGAGCATGGAGATCTTATGTCTTGAAGCTCTGATGATTGATCTTTGCCTTGTACCGCTAGTTTTCTGAATGAATAAGATAGTGGACATGGGTCTCTATTTATAGTAGATCGTTACTTAGGGGTTAAGAAAAGAAAATTGAGCATTTTCCACAAAAACAACTTGAAAACAAGCAATCAACAATCCTTCCCCGTATACCATGTCAAAGGCGCATGAACTGGGGCGCAGGGGTGCATGAGGCAACAAGGATGTTGTATCCTGCTTAGGGGCGCATAGCTTGGGTGCAGGGGCCCATCAAGCAGCAGCTCTTGTGCAAATTTTTCAGTTTTCGTCCATTTTCGAGTGTTCTTCCGTGTTGAAATGAATTTTATTCATTTTTTATTGTCTTGAAAGACCTTCTAAGAACCATTGATATTCAATCCTCATAACTTCAATCCTCATAACTTCAATCCTTCACTGGGTGTCTTGTTTTGCCGATTTACATTATTTTTCACTAAAAGTACTAAAAACATCTATTGAATTGGATGATTTATGATAAAATTGAATTACAACGACTCGAGTAAAAACAATACAAAAGGTTTCTCAAACCATTGACAACTCCTCTAAATGATTTCTAATTTGTCTTCAAATGCAAAGAAAATAACTAAAAACATATCAAAAAATATCATATGATGTTCCATCATCCCAACCCCAAACATGTTTAGTTAAAACATTCTTAAATTTTTGGTATGAGATTCTTTTAATATTCTTAACATTCCTGAAAATAACTTATTCAAAATTTTGAATCATACACATGAGTTGATTTTAAAATATGGACCAATAGTGATGATGGAAAATTTTTGAAGGACTGCAAGTAGAAGAAATTTTTTAGAGAACTAAAACAAAAAGTTAAAATATTTACAATGATAAAAAGAATGTGAACTTATTTTAAATGACTATAAACTACCACCTTAATACTCTGTAGAATTAATGTTATTTTATAACCAAACAATTGAGCTCAATTGGTTAATGAGCTTCCTAAAGGAAGAATTGTTGAGAGGAATCTGAATTCGATTCCTGGATTGAACAATTATTAGTAAGACTTTATTTACTCCATGTCGAACTCAATTTTCCGTTTTACAAAACTACTTAAATGCATGGGGAAAAATTGTCATTTACAACTTTAACTAAAGAATTGTTTTTTTATCCGGCAAAACGATATAATTGTTTTTTACTAAGTAAATCGTTTTTTTTTACGCAACTACTCCCTCTATTTTAAAATACATGTCGTAGTCAACATCTTCACACATGTCAATGTACAACTTTGATTGATTTAAAGTAATTGTTATAATAAGTGGGATGTATATATTAAATCATATAAATGGGGCCAAATCCAAATCCTTCTCTTGGCC
>Ga0228710_1005679_pt1 | contig 19270 bp, 8 predicted proteins | sample MedpolnodulmetaG_FD_177995 | JGI IMG/M metagenome (GOLD analysis project Ga0228710, IMG submission 177995) | Root nodule microbial communities from Medicago polymorpha collected in Santa Monica, California, United States - pink nodules | ecosystem: Host-associated > Plants > Roots > Nodule...
AATAGTACTTTGATTATGGATCCTGTACACTTGAACAAATTGTTTAGCATATCCAATTGATTATTTTTAATACCTTGTTATTGTCAAAACTCAATAAGTGGCTTGTGAAACACCCTTTGTTCCAACAGTCGCATTGAGAGTTTGAGGGAAACTACCTGTATCTAGCCATTGACAACACTGGTGGAATAATTCTTCGCCACAAGATGCCCAATTTTTTTGGAAAAAACCTGGATTGAATCCGTCTGGCCTCGGACACTTATCTGCCTTCATGAAAAAAAGAGCTTCTTTAAATTCAGAAATCACAAAAGGTGCTGACAGGTTGTTGTTATGTTCAATGGAAATTGAAGCTTCAATAGCCTCAATGACCGGCTAGGTGTCACTTATCTGTTTCTAAAACAAGTCAACAAAATAATTTCGAGCAACATCACACAATTGAATTTCATCAGTAATTAAGTTTTTATCTGGATCCAACAACGAATGAATTATGTTAATTTTCCGTCTTGAAGAAGCCGCAACATGGAAGAACTTAGTATTAAGGTCTTCATCCCGTAACTAGTGAGTCTTCGCTCATTGATGCCAAAAAGCATCCTCTTGAATTAACAACTGAGTCATACGACTCCACAATTCATTAAACTGATGAATATTATCACTATCCACCTGACTCCTCATTCTATCAATTTTCTGGTGACAAGTATTGATTTCACGCTTCAAATTATGAAAATTGTTTATGCTCCAATCTGTGAGATCAGAAGCGCAATATTCCAAATTATCAACAATCAGGAAAACTCCATAGGAACTCCACTTATCAGTGACAAAACTGCTAAAGTCGGGATCAGCTAACCAGACGTTCTTGAATTTGAACCGAGGCAACACTCTTATGTTATTGGATATCAGCTCACATGAGAGCATAATAGCGTAGTGATCTGAAGAAGGTGCTGGCAAATTCTCTAGCACTGCATCAGGGTACTGAATCTGCTTGCTCTTAGTAGCAGCAAGAGCGCGGTCAAGACGTTTCTCAACAACTCTGGTGGTGCCAAGACTTTTAAACCATGTATAAAGGTAACCTTCTGTATGTACATCAGCCAGCCTAGAATCACAAATAACATTTCTAAAACCATTGATAAGCCAATTCGCCTTTTCATTATTACCCTTCTTTTCATGAGGAGAAATAATGTCATTGAAGTCCCTTATTATACACCACGGTAAATTCAAAACATTTGCAAGTTGTCTCAAAAAATTCCATGCCTCCCGTCTTCTGCCATTATTAGGGAAACCATAATATCCAGTAAGACGCCGCCTACCCTTATTATTATCGGTTATCTCACCATCAATGTGATTATTTGAGTAATTAGAAATTGAGCAGTTAACCGAAGAATTACAGTACAAAACAAGACCACCATTCTGACCTTGTTTATTCACAATAAAATAGAAATCAAACCCCAAAACATACTTTAACTCCTCAGTTTTATTACTTGTAGAGATAGTTTCACAAAGATAGAGGATATCCGGTTTATAAACACCCACCACTCTGACCTTGTTTATTCACAGTAAAACAGAAATCAAACCCCAAAACATACTTTAATTCCTCAGTTTTATTATTTGTAGAGATAGTTTCACAAAGATAGAGGATATCCAGTTTATAAGCACAGACAAGGTATTTTAAACTAGGAATTGTACGGGGACTACCTAACCCCCTACAATTCCAACTAATTCATTTCATGGCAGCTGGCGGGGCTGATTTTCAGCCTCCGCCATTACAATTGTTTCAGTAAATAAAGGGTTGTTTTGCAGAGTTACAAAGTTCACTTCAACAGCACTACCTTCATGCACCTAGTCTAGCACCATATCACTTGCTTCCTATTCAAGTACAACCACCATTCTTACATTATCTGCTTGAGTTGTACTAGGCCGAATTCTCTTTTTCACAGCAGGGCCATATGCTTCTTTTGCTTTACCTTTACCTTCGCATTGTGTATTTTGTGTACGCACAACCTGTAAATCACATGGACCATCCCTTATCACCAATGGTCCAGCAACAATATGTCTTGTCATTACCAGTTTCTTCTTACTTGCGCACACCACCCGCCCTGGTTCAGAAGTTTGTCCAGCATCACCTCACTTGGTTGCAGCCAGTCAATCTCAACTTCCAATCATTTCTTGTAGAATTATTACTTGTATTCCTTGTTAGCATGAGAGTTGTTTTCTGATGTGTTGGGTTAGCATTAGTATTCAACGAACTTGCAGAAGCAACTCTAGCATTAGCAGCAGGCATACCATTAACTAACCTTCTGATAGTGACTTGGTTTTTAATGTTTGTATTGTTCAGATTAAAAGGAACCCACTGACCTTCACCTCCCCCATTAGGACCAATAACACTTGTGACTAACCTGTGAAAAGTAAAGCCCCTACCACGTATGATTTTAACTCTTCCAAACAGGGCATGCTCGCTGGAAAGGCCCATCACCACCAGATTGAAAGGACCTTCATTAACATCAGCAACACACTTAATATTACCAGTACCTCTTCCTCCATCAGTACGACCACCACGACCAGCCATTCTACCACCAGGCAACCATTTATTCACAGATACGCCTCCGCCAACAGAACGATTACTCAGATTCAAGAACTTGCCCCAAAGTTGCACACCATCCACAAAACCAGGTTCTAGTCTCTTAGGACAATACTGATCAGTATGTCCCAAGATACCACAACAATAGCAAAATACACCAAGTTTCTCATATTTAAACGACAGATTGACAGCAATACCGTCTTCTTTCTCGAACACCGTACATGTCTTCAACGACTCATTGACATTCAGAGCCACACGAATGCGCATGTACATCCGCCAGGGTCCATAATAATTATTGATATCAAAAGACATAGCACCTCATATGACATCCAATTAGATACGCCAAGTCCTCATGCATAAAACCAAAGGGGATATTAAATACCTGAGCCCATATTTCAACCTCATCTAGGACTGTGTCAGCAATAGCTTCGCCAATGTTGACCTTCCTAAGCACCAGCAGAAACCCATCAAACGTCCATGACCCTTCTTGAAGGATTGTTTCCATATACCATTGGTGGTAAAATTGGAATATGAATTTGTTCTCTTCAACCTGTTCAATGGTAACACCTTGGCCAGGACGCCAGAGTTTTGAGAGTCTCTCCTACATGAATTGGAACGCATCGGCTTGTCCATCAACAGCTTCCCAACAACGCACAGTTCAAGCAAAGCCTCTTGTGAAAAATCAGAAGATCCAACTGAGGATGCATATTTGGTGAATCATTAATATCAACATTGAAATTTTCCATGGTAAATGTGAAACAACACACACAAACAGCAGTGAACAGAAATAGTATATATGAAAGTTGCTTGCAAGAGTTGAAAGTGATATTCTCTGAATTGTGAAGACCATTCCTTATAAAAAAAATCAGGTCGTTGACTCCATAAGGCTAAGCAATCCCAACAAATCTTCTCGGATTAAGCTTACAGCATTGAAAAATCCCTCCAAATCTTCTTGGTTTCAGAAAATGTGAGAGAATTAAAGGAAAGTAATACTCTGATTCTAATGAAATCCCCTTGAAGTTGGGATGCCAAATTCAACGTCATATCTGCTGTAATGAATCATGTACCATTGAATTTTTGAAAGTTGCGTAATGAGCATTAATACAATACACTTCATCTACGAAAAAGGGACACCCATATACAACTGTTATAAACAAATCAGTTTTTTAATTAAAAAAAATGGTATTTTTAGTGAAAGCTATAAGGAGAAAATCAAAAAAGCCCCCTGCAAAATAGGTTGATATTAAATCCCTTTTTCTGTAAATCCAATTTTATAGGCCCAATTTCAAGCTCATATATTTAATCATTTTAGTTAGATTTCTATTCTTCCCCCTGCACTTTTTGCTCGCGCCCAGCCAAACTGACTAGAATACCTTTGCGATAGTTAACTAACACAAGTGTAAAATTATGCGTGAATTAAGTCACGCAAGTGAAAAACACTGCGTGAGTTTACTCACGCTGGTTTTTTAGTGCAATTTTCCTTCTCTTCTTCTTCTTATTTCTTCAACGATCAAAGCTTCTTTTCCCTAGATTCTCTCTATCTTCTTTCGTTTCCATTCCACAATAATTTACCCTTCTCTCTCTATTATAGATTCAATTTCACTACAACAACACTAAAGCTTTACAGTAACATAAACATATATTAATCAATGCACTAAAATAATATTTAATTGAATTAATGCTCATTCATGTTAATTAGAACCTTAATTTGAGATTTTATGATTCTGAATTCTCTTTACAGTAACACAAACATCTGGCTTTCGATTCTGGATTTTGCAATATTATTGTTGACGGTGGCTATCTAAACTCGGAAGGGAAGAGATGATTCTAGATCTGGTAGTGGAAATGGTATATGAGGAAGAAGAAAATCTGATTGTTGGAGGAAGAAGAAGAAGAAGAGAAGGAACATTGCAGTGAAGATCCAACGTGAGTTTTTAACACCCGCGTGACTTAACCCACCCAGCGTGAGATAACTCATGCAGGGGTAAAATTGTCAATTCAGTTGGGCACGAACGAAAAGTGCGGGGGAAAGAGCAGAAATCTTTTAGTTAAATCGAGTTTGTTAAGCCCAGGCCCATACCAGTTCCTAACCCTAAAGTCACTCTCGCCTCTTGTCACTCATTTTATATATTAGGCGCCGCTGAATCTCATCTTCCCCAATTCCTTCTTCGACTTTTCTTATCCTTTCTTTCCTCCTTATTTTCTTTATATTTTCCCTTCCTCTTCTTGATATATTCGGTTTTTGATTTCTTGTTATGTCAAGTATTTTTTTTTTTTAATAAAGTCTTGCAACATCTAATTTTCTCAGTGAGTCCAACAATTACTACTATATTTTTGTACTATCAACATCATAAGCAAACTACGTGTTTAAGTCGAACATCTAACTGGCTTATGATACTCTTGATCAGATGACATGCCCAATCCAACTATGCATTTGATTTCTAGTCAAGCCAATTTGATCTCTCGGTCAATCCTGGTTTTTAAATTGATGAAGATGAAAGTGAACATGACATTGACGACGATTTTATGAAAATAAGCATAAATTTTTAATATCAAATCAACGAAGTACCAAAGGTATGCCATCAATACTAAATCTCCGTTCTGATTTATATTTATTTTTCATTATATTATTTGATATGTATATCATTTTTTTCCTTGGTTTCTTCAAAAAAAAAAATTAAATTTTTTTTCCTTAAGATCGTATATTTGTTACAATTTTTTTTAAATTGAAATCTAAAAAAAATAAAAATGAAAAACTCTTGAGAGTAAGTGTCAAAAGGGGTAATGAGTTTGTAAAAAGAAATTCAATTTTATAGAGTTGTTCTCAAACAAGTTGAATTCATAACAAACATGTTGTTAATTCTACCGATAAAGTCTTTATTAAAATGGTCATGCTTTTTCTTCTTTGACATTTATATATAACACAGAATTTTTATATTTTGTACTAATGGCAGAGCAGATAGGTGCTAATTTATACTTGAAAACAATTACTCAAAAAGAGGTGGCAACAAAACAATAACGATGGCTGCACATTGGTTACAACAATAATATTTATTAATGTCTGAATTAATATTTAATGCAAGAAACCTTAACAACGAAGTAAAGCAATTCAGCTAGTAGAGTCTCCATTGAAGATATGTTCTATGATATCTTGATTAGAATTTTCTTGAAACCAATTGTTGTTGAACTTTCAGTTCCCTCCATGGTTTGCAAATCTTGGAATGCAATTTGTCGTAACCCCTTGCTCTGGGCTAAGCTCGATCTATCTCGAGTTAGATCCAATGCTTTTAATATAGCATTGGTGACAGGAGCTTGGAGGGATGATTTAATTTCAAAAAATAAATTGATCACATGTTTGAAATATGCTCTACGTTTGATTTCTTCATATACTTGAGAGATGCAGAGTTAATCATCATTGCTGAAAGGTATCATTTTTTACTTACAATTTGTATGTCTTGTAGGACAATATATTTCTCCTTTTCCTATCTCATTTTGTTAATCTCCTTAATTTTTTGGATCTCATGATAATAGAATAATTCTCAGAATTTATTTTGATGATTTTTGTTATACCCAACGAATATATAATCCATTACTTTTTGGAAGTAAATTTTTATTTTTTTAGATAAAAATATCTCACTTCTGATTTAATTACACTCTTTTTTCTTAATGCAAAAGATATATAGAAAAATGCAGTACAAGGGTACTCCAACCTATTACAGTAATAGTCAAAGTGTTTAGTTTTTTGAAGTAGAAGATATTGCTTATTTAAGAAGTGTATTGTATCAATTGCATTATGTTACGACAACACTTATCTGCAACCCTTATGTTTCTGGATCAAATCAACTATATATATCACCCTTTATTAGTCTTATGGTAATTTAATATGTGTGTTTTCCATTTTGTAGGACGCCAAATCTAAAAAGATTAGTATTTCCGTTCAAAGGCAAACTGTCCAAAGGTGCAATAGAAATTGCGATGAAATCATTGGAAGGCCTTCAATCCATCACCGTTACCGCCATGGTCAAGCCGAGTCGTATTTTTTCTGCCATTAGTAAAACTTGAAGACAATTACTCAAAAAGAGGTGCCTACAAAACAATGACGATGGCTGCACATTGGTTACAACAATAACATGCCTTGTTCACCGTTACCATCACCATTCATAAATGTTAGATTCAATACAGTGAATACTATATTTGAGGCACAACCGTAAATTTTATCTTCCATTTTAAATGTTAGATTAAAGATTGATACTTGGAACACCTAGTAGATCCAGAATGGAGTATATATTGTTAATTGAGGTTTTGAGAAATTTGTATTAATTAAAGTAGCACTATATGGTGAACACTTTAACAACTCTAGGATTTGAACATTGTACCTTGGAGTAATAAAACTAAACTCTTACCATTGAGTTAACACAAGTCTCTGTTCTTTAGATATTGACATTGATGTTCACACATAGCTTAAGAAACGATGTACTGATCTCGATGTTCCCATGCCCTTGAGAAAGGTAGTTAGGTCATGTACTAGGGACCCCTACTTGTCTAATTTTGAATCTTATTCAAACTTGTCTCCTCTTTTCACGCATTTACTTCACATTTATCTAGTGTTGAAATTCCAAAAAATGTACAAGAAGCTCTAGATATTCCAGAGCGGAAGGAATTTGTTTTTAAGAAGATGAAATCACTTGAAAAGAATAAAACTTAGAGTGCCACAACTCTACCGACGGTCAAACGAACTATGGGGTGTAAGTGGGTGTGCACAATAAAGTACAATTTTGATGGTTCAAACAGAAGGTACAATACTCGGTTAGTTGCCAAAAAAACTACTCTAACCTATGGCATAAACAACTCAGAGAACATTGCTATTGTTTCAAAACAAACTTAAGCAAGATCAGGTAACACCCCATAGATAGATTCTTACTCTTCCAACACGACGAATGACTTCTAATACGCTCAACCAACATGTACAAAAAATTAACCTTTCTAGGATACCCACCAATAGGCAATCCCAAATAAACAAACAGGAGCCGACCATGTTTACAATTCATCACCAATGTCGCTTCATGTAACCAAGATTCCACTACATTGACACAAAACAACATGCTTTTATGAAAATTTACTTTTAACCTAGAGATCTCTTCAAATAAATGTAAGACGACCTTCAATGCTCTGGCATTGACCCAACTTTTGTCCCCCAACAACAATGTATCATCATCAAACTGCATGTGAGAGACTTAAACAAACTCTTGTGCCCCCACAATGTATCCAGAAAACAAGCCATTGTCTACTAAAGAGTTAATCATGACATTTAACCCTTCAGCAGCTAATAAGAAGAGAAAAGGAGAAAGAGGATCCCTTGACAAAGCCCTCCTTCCAACTACAAGAACCGTCGCCATTGCAGTAGAAACACACTCCGAAATTCATTGTCTCCACAACTACTAACTCATTGGCTATCAAAATACCATCAAAAATTTGTCTTCCTTGAACAAAAGCAGACTAAGTTTCTGACACCACATTACCAACCACCTTTGTAAGCCTATTAGCAAGAACCTTAGTCAAAATTTTATATAAACTACCAACCAAAGAGATAGGCCAAAAATCTGCCAACTTTTGGGGACTATCAACCTTGGGAATCAAAGCTATAAAAGTACTATTTAATCATTTAGTGATCTTACCATTGTGATGAAGTTTAGCCAAAAAAATTCAGCAGATCCCCTTTCAACGAATCCCAAAAATCTTTGTTAAAACCAAAGTTAATCACATCCGGCCTAGGACTCTTGAAATTATCATAATTCGACACCGCTGCCCTTATTTCTTCCAACATAAACCAGGTTTATCCGCCGAAACCTCTTTAAAATGAGACTGTAAGTGTTGAAACACTGCATTCCTCGCCCCTTCCATATCCTCAATCTGAACACCATTAACATTAATCGAGATTATCACGTTCAACCTTCTCCTAGAGGACATCACCCCATGGTAAAATTTAGAATTGGCAACACCCTCCTTTAACCAAGTAATTATGAGTTTTTGCCACTTTATACTAGAATGTAATTTAGACAAACCAATAATCTGCTGATAAAAAATGTTGTTCTTCCACCTTCTCCGCCTCAAGCGACTGAGCCTCCCCTTTAATATCCAAAAAGAACATACAATCTTTCACCAGGTAAAGTTTATTGAAATAATTTTTCTACAACTTTAATAATTAATATTTTTATGAATTTGAATTAAAATAGTTAAATTAATATTAGTTTTGAATCAAAACTAATTACAAATAATAAAATACAAACATGTGAGGTCAAGTTTGGGTTCTTTATAAACAATTATCATTAAAGTAAAAACTATTTAGATTAACTATTAATTGATTAAATCCTACATGATAATTTGACTCCATAAAAAAAAATATAGTTTAACCACTTTAATTTACCCTATTAAAATGCCCCGATCTTTATATATTGATAGACATTAATTGAAAAGTAAAATGAAATTAAAAAATGTTTAAATAATAAACATTTAATTTTAAGATACAACTTACAGTAGAAACTCTATAAATTAATAATGTCAGGACCGGAGAAATTTATTAATTTAGAGAGTTATTAATTTATCGATAAATTAATAATTATTAATTTAAAGAGTTTTTAAGTAATTATACAATACATACCAAACAAAAAGGAAAATTAGTCTATGCTTCTTAGAATTACGTTGCAGCGAACCTTGAGACTCAACGTAAATTAGTAACTACTGTATTCATATGCATTGGAAAAATACAATACAAAAATACAACACTTGAGCTATTGGATGCAATAAGAAAAGTTAGAGATGAGCTCCAAACAGACTTGAACTTTAAAGGAAAACAGACAACTATTTAATCATATTTCAATAGAGTGTAATATATTTTTTTTCAGTTTCTATGAATTATTAATTTATGATTTTCTTGGGACCGAAAATTATAAAGGGATCTCCCGAAAAATTATTATCTTATTATTTTATCGAGTTTGTCAATTTTTTACATTGGTCCAAGTCGGGACCGGACAAATTTATTATTTTAGAGAGTTTATTAATTTACCGAGTATTAATTTAAAGAGTTTCTACTGTAGTATGTTTAAAATAATTATACTTGAAATTAGTCGTTTGAGATATGGCCGAATAAATTCACTATTTAGGATTCCTCATGACTCTTCATTCTTGAATTCATATGTGATATTTGTGGTGGCATAAAGCAGGACATAAAGTTTAAAACTTTATAAAATGGCTTTTCGGGTCTTACACGGCTGTAGTATGCTGACCAAGTCACCAAAGATAATTCACATAATTAGTATTGACTTTAGTAGATTTTGTCTCTATTATAGTATTTAATTTCTTAGCACTTTGTATATAATAAGAACTTGTGGAAGCTTAGTTTAACAGTTCCATAAGAACAAACTCACACACAATTCTCTTGACCTTCTTTAGCAACACTACTCACTAGCTTGAAATCAATATGCAGGTGAGAATACGTAACTTTTTTTTGTTGTTGCCAGTTTTCTCTCCTAATGATGAAATCATTAACATATAAATTCACTCAAACCATTTCTTAATTTTTGAAATTTTGTCCCATTCCATGTTTGATTTATCAACTATAATTTTTTTTTTTATACTCAGTTTGAGATCCAGTTTTGGTAATCAAATTACAAGCCTTTTTAAATATTTTTGTCCTTTAATTTCCCTTTTGAGTATTGAATTGGAGATTATCTTTGAATTTTTCATGGTTAGATAGTATGATAATTAAAAGCTCTTTGATTTGTCTTTGACAGAAAATAGTGCTAAAGGTAGAACTCTATGATGATAGAATCAAGAAAAAAGCCATGAAGACAGTATCTGGTCTTTCAGGTATGGAATTCTATTATCTAATCATTATATGAAAATTTAATATCTGACCTTATTGATGGTTGCACAATGTACATCTTTGATCTTCAATATCATTAATTTTATTATATTAGTAAAAATTATAAACTTTGACATTTTAAAAATATTTATCAAAACAAATCCAACATTTTATATGTTACCATTTCTTTTTATATAACGGTAAAAAAATGAAAAATTATATGGTGAAGTCGTGAAAATGACTTTTCTGATGAAGTTAACACTATAACATCAAAAGTGTAGTGAGTAACACCCCATTGTCTGTACAGTGGCATCAAAAGTTCAGTCCTCATAGTATCATCAATTCATCAGATTAACAAGACTACACTTAATCTAATTTTATCCTACCTTGTTTTAAGTGTAACACTCCACAAAGTGTAACACTTAAGACTATCACATAATATCATCAAATCTGTTTGCATGTTAAAGATGCCAACGATAAAATAGTACCTGTAAGTCCAAGATGTTGCAAGCATTACTAGATGAATTATTATTGATCATTAATCGGTAATCAACAATTTAAAAATGAATCAAACATTAAAATCAAAATTAACTTTTTCAAAAAAGTCAGTTTCCTGACTGCACCATAGAAGCTCCCTAAAAAAATATGTTCAAAGTACGCTATGTGAATAGTATGATAGTTAAACAAAGTCACTTATTTTTGGAGTACTTTTTTATAGGAAGAAAAATGGTAAAGTATTTTTTTATTAATTGTTTTTGTTATTTTCTTTTTCAGGGGTTGAGTCTGTTTCAGTGGACATGAAGGATCAAAAACTAACATTAGTTGGAGACATAGATACTGTTGATGTGGTGGGAAAGTTAAGAAAACTATGTCATGCTGAAATACTTTCAGTTGGACCAGCCAAAGAAGAGAAAAAAGAGGAAAAAAAGAAAGAAGAAGAAAAGAAGGAAGACCCAAAGCAAAAGGACCCAAAAGAGGAATTGGCTGATCTTGTGAAGGCTTATGAAACATTTTATAATCAAATGAGACAACCATATCCTTATTACTATTACAAAACTGTGGAAGAGTCTCCAAGTGGGTGTGTTATTTGTTAAGACATTGAAATATTATTTATGGAATTTGAGAGTAGTTAAATAAATGAGAACATGAGAAGAAGTTGGGGGGTTGGAGGGTTATTTTTCTTTTTGATGATATTCCTTTTTATTATTCTTTTCTTCTTAGTTTTTGGTTTTTTCTCTTATCTTAACTAAGAAAAAAGGGATGTTGAAGAGGGGATTATAATTGTACATTATTTTGTGGGGTAGCAATATTTTGAATTTTGGTTGTCTTGATAACACTCTGTATTCAAAAATGTGGATTGAGTTATCTTGAAAATAAGAATGGAGAGTTTGGTTTAATTAAATTCATAAGCAATGTTCTAAATCTCATAAGATAAAAATAACTTTTTGGAATTTCAAACTCTCTATTTCTTTATATTTAAAATGTTTGAATCTCAACATCTAGGCTATTTGATAAAAAAAATTCAAAAATTCAAAATCAAACGTGCACGTTATCCTAGGCTATGTCAATTTTTATGAAAAAATAAAAAAATGCTACGGAAATGTAATCTTTTTTGTATGTCTAAAAGACGTTAATGTTCTAAATAATTATCTTGGCAAAAATGTTTCACTTCAACAAATGAATTTGACAGATCAATTTAAGATTCAAGTTAGATTCATAAAAATGTTCTTAGTTAATAGGCTTAAGGTCACATACGCACAATTAGAGATCGAAGAAACGTATAGACTTATTATGATAAAGGAAATAAAAGGAAAAGACACATAGTTTGTGAAAAGGAAAAACATACTAATATAGATAACTTGAGTTTTATAAACTGTCCTTTCAATGTTGACATTAAGAAGTTATCATGAGAGAACGGATGCGTTATCTGTTTAGGTATACTTTTTTCGACAGGAAATGAACTCTTCAGTTAAGGCTATTGATGACAGGTCATCTTACATTATTCTTACCAAGTTTTCAGTCATTTTCATTAGGTTTTAGCAGCAAAAAGCAGGAGTATTAGAACGATTGCCTATGAGTTCGGGACTTTTGTAATGTTTTCTATATTTGTGTCTGTAATTATAGTTTTCCCAAAAGAGAGCAATTTTATGAGGTTTTTGAAGTAATTAACGAAGAAATCATGCAAATCGGCAAATCAATAACATGTGAAGATTTGTGAAGAATTTAGGAAGACCAAGAATGAAGATTCAAGAGGTCTCAAGAGACTTTACATTGGGAGGAATTATGTTCCCAAGTTCCGAGGCTAGTTATTTTAAGACGAATACCTAAAATGACGGAAAATTGGAGAAATTGGGCCCGAGTAGAGCACATGACATGCGCCTAGAGCATAGCAAAAACATACCATGCGCCTAGAGCTTGGTGCATGTGCCTTGAGCATCCAAAATGGGCGGGGCGCGAGCGTCTTTTCCTGCTTTCTTTTGGGAAAAGCCCGCATGTATAACCCAAACTCAGTTAAAAACTTTCACTATAAATACTAATCTTCCTCATTCTGATTTTCTCGTTCAGAACTGTGGCAGTTCAAGAGGAAGGCAATTCTAGAGCTTCAGAGGAGTTTCTATCTTCTCCTTTATTTTATAGACTATGTTTTTATCTTTAGTAATTTGTTTTTAGTTACCATGTGTAACTAATTCTTTTTAGGTTAGAGTTTTAAGATGAACCTCTGTTTATTTTTGTTGGATATTTATTTAATTTAATGACGTTTATATTTTATTTATTTTTTGTTCGCTATTAAGTTTTATTAGGATTTAGTTTTTTTATAGTAGCGGAACCCTAGATTAGATATTTAAGTTTTGATAGGGCCTAATATAGATATTACTATCCTGATGCTTTTATCTTAATATTTATATTTTGATACTAATATCTATTTGTCTAGGAATTAATTAGTTATAATTGGCGAAAGATGCTGAAATCGAGTTGACCCTAGTAGTAAGTACTTAGGAGGAGACATTACTAATATTGAGTGAAATATGCTGAACCTAAGAGGTAACTAGTTAATAATTAAGGAAATAAGTGTCTTCTTGAAGGAAATAAGTCATAGCCTATTAGAAACATTCTCTTAAACCCTTTTTAAGGTAGACGCTGATAGAGATGCCCGTTTGTAGAACTACTGAGTGAGAGAGAGAGAGAGAGAGAGAGAGAGAGAGAGAGAGAGAGAGAGAGATATGAGTGTCCTAAGATTCATAGATGGGTAGACTTACATGAACATTGGCCAGGCCCCACACTAATAATCCTTACGAAGGTGTTGGAATCCCATAGGATTAATAACCTTATATTGTAGCGCATGTATAACCTTAGTGTGACCATTATGACTTTGGAAATCATGGAAAGACAATTTAATTATATGTTATCAATTACCTTTGAGGGGGTAAGACCCCACACGTAAGGATCGCCGTGTGACTAGCAGGAGCAACCAATCATTAGAGGGATAAACCTAGTCAACTCAAATTATATAGACCCGACACATAGGATCACCGTGTGATCAGCAGGTGCAGGTTGATGAATGATTAGGTTAGTAACGTCCCAACAACTTCATCACTTGTATAGCCTTCCTAAAAAAATGAACGCGACATTACTGTTATTTAATATCCAACAATATAAATAGGGGGATTCGAAGAAGACTAACCGCTGCTTACTTTTATGCAACCAAAGCAGGTAACTTGTTATGTTGCAAACAGATAAAAATTGCAAACCATTAACCATTAACGCTTTTATTATATCGTCAACTGAAAAGTAAGTAACGCGAAGTCAACCAAATGCATTTGCCCAAGTCACTTTCAAAGGATGTCAATGAATAACACTTCCTAAGTCAAAACATCGATTTCGGATTGCACGTCAGAAGTCCATTAAGTTCATAAATAGAGACATCAATATAACAAAATAGGATTTATACGTAGTAATTAATACAAAGTATTTGCACTATGTTCTCAATCAATTATACTTAATCCCAACACATGAAAAGATTAGTTACACATATTGTATAGATTTAATGACATAGAAGAGGATGACAAGATGTTTCATCAACTGACTAATTCTACAAGCCTTCGACGTTCCAACCTTGTTTCGCCCCTCTTTCTCTTTTCTAATCCCCCCCCCCTATCTATCTCTCTATCTCTCTCTATCTCTATCTCTCTTTCCAACAAACTTTCTAAAATATTGAATAATTTAAAATGAAGCTACAAGCCTATATTTATAGATTCTAAACAAGCTTCTTTATCAAGATATCGATCTATTCACTAGGCGAAAAAAATGTTTCTTCTCTAATGGATTTCTGCTAGCTCAACCAAGTAGGGATTTAGACCTCCATTTTTCTCCAGGCGATATGTATGCTTTTTTGGGAGATTTTTCCCAATATTAGAACATGATATTCTAACATGTGTTGTTGGTTGAGTGGCTTGGATCACAAGGCGAAGGGCTTGATAGTTCTCTTTTATGCTCAATGCTTACAACATTCATTTTATTGTTCTAATTAATTGAAAAATATGTTAGAATTATATTAAATAAATGTACAAGGAAACCTATACAAACTTAGTTCTATATTATTTACAAGAATTCAGGGTTTTTTTTTTAGATTTCTTGCAATATACGTTAGTAAGTGCTATGTATTATCTGGATACATTAACAATCATTTGGCACTTAATATTGGTTTTTTTTGAGATTGCTTGAGATTTCTAGAAATATAAGTTAATAAGTCTCATATAGTTCATACAACTTCAAAAATATCCTTATTTTGGCTAGAAGCACCGACCCCAGAGCAATCAATTGATTTTCAAACAACAGTCAATGTCAAGGTTTCATGAAAAAAACCTTCGTTCGGAAGAGGGGGGGGGGGTTCTCGAAACACTTTTGGATAGGGAGAATGACCTTCCCTAATTTGACCTTCATGGTTGCACCCAATTTGCATGATCAACACACATTGGGTTCCAAAGACACTGTCATGATCTTGTAGTACTTATCTTCGAAATTCTTAATGGAATATGTGAACTACTGGTAGATTTTTAAGTGGTGCCGGTTCAAGTAAACCCACTCTTTCTAAGAAACACCTCTAATTTGGGGTGGCGTGCATAAAAACTAGATGGAACTAAAGTGTGGTCACCCACATGATAACATAACAGTTGGTACTCGAGGATGAAACACCATGAATTATGTTGGATCATGACATGTGATTTCCTTTCTAGTCGACTCCTACACGCTCCTAGGTCCTAGTACCATCCACTAGTGCTTGTTAGTATGTCCAGATGAAGAATAAGTTGGCATTTTATCTTTGTCAATAATCCACCACCCAACTTCCATCTAAGTTGGTTAACCCCCCAAATAGTGTATCCGAATATGTCGCACCGTCAATAGGTCACGTGGGTTCTGCAAAAATAAAATGAGGCCTTAAATTAACATAGGGACATACTTCTCTAAAACATCAAACTCTCTCGTTCATATGACATCCAACATGAATGGTTGAAAATGATGTCGAAACTCCATCAGATCTAAGCGTCGACACCACTAGATACAACCCAAATCTTAAGTCCTTACCGCAAATCAACTATCTGACAACTTTTGGGGAGGTCTATTTTCGTGTTGTCCAAGGACCAATCCTCATACCTCAAACATCCATTAGCAACACAAAGGCCCAATAAGGCGCGCAAAAACATATGCACACCACATGCATAGGCAAAGAGTTGTGATGCACCAAACAAGCGAGTTTGAGCCAATATGAGCCTTCAAAGCAATCAAGTGGTCAGCTAGTCTTTGCGTCATAAGGGTATTTCTGTCAAACTGAATATATTATTGTTCCTCTTAGGAAGCTATAAATAGAGCAAACCATCACAATAAACGGTTCACACTTATCATTTCGAGACGTTAGTGACATAAGCGCTAGAGTGTATTTTCCAGTACTCAGCCCCACACTGGTCAAGAATGCTCAACAACCATCATTAACAACCATAACAGCACTGTAGCATCCGCTCCAAGCGTCTCTTTTGATTGTGTTCATATAAAAAATATTTTTGATTTTTTGAGAGGTCAAAATGTTCAAGTAGTACAAGTTATGGATAAAAAGAACTGAATGTTTAATAGATGTGATTCAAACTTATAATGACAAAATGCAAAAGATTATAGCTTACTCTTTACGCTATACAATTTAATAAAAAATGAAAAGAAAAAATAAATTTAGTTAGTCCAAATTTTGGATCAAATACATACGTTTAAAACTTTTTGCTTATATTTGATTTCGTATGATCTATATAATAGGTTTGTTTGGATTAGTTTATTTTTGAGTTTATACTAAAGAGTGTATGGAAATTAATAAAATTTTATGTATTATTCATAAGTTTGTTTAGGTAGTTTATGAAAATACAACTTATAAAAATATAATATTTTTATAATTGAGAACTTGTAAATTAATAAAAAAATATTATTTATTTAAATAAACTATTTTTTATAAACTTAAAAATAAGTCAATCTAAATATAGTCATTAACCTTTGAGTTATTATAAACTAGCGAAAAGACGGGCACTTGAGTGCCCGTGTTTCAGCTATTTTTATTGCGGTAACGTTTAAAAATCATCAACGGTGTTTTTTCTTTTATGAAATTTTGATTTTGATTAAAACTAAAATTATAAATGTTTGTTGCTTTGAAGTTATAACAAACCAAACTAAACATGATTACCTATTTCAATTACACAACAATATAACAAAAATATATAATTTAAATTCTTTTTTTAATGACACCAATTAAGAACCTATATTGTAGAAAATGTTGTTAAAATTTATAATTAACATAATGAAAAAGTAATTATAAATATATTCATTTAGTTTGTTACCCTTTTTAAATGATAAAGGAAAAAAAAACTAGACATATATATATATTCATATCATGTTTGTTACTTTGTTTTTTAATATTTAAATTCATATTCTTATCTATTTGTTATACGTGTTACTTGTATTGAAAATTGAGGACATTTTTGAAAAGAGCAAAAGACAACCTAAAAGAGTTTTTTTTTTTTGACAAAAACCCAAAAGAGTTGAAAGGTATTGTTTATAGATGAGTAGTGATATTTGAACAACTCTTTTGATACAATTTTTCGGACAACCTTGTTGTTCTCTCTTTTCATTGGTCAAAACAAATAGAGAGAGAAAAAAGAAGAGAGAGAATAGAAGATAATGTAAGTATGAGAGAAAAAATTGTACAAAAATTATATAAAAATAGTTGTACAAATATCATTTCAGTTTATAGATATATAATAAAATGAACATTTTTGATTACTCATTACTCGGTAAAGTTTAAATCCAACCATACACTTTTTCGTGCAGATCACGGTACATACTGTTCCAAATGATACATGTCAAAATCATATTTTAAAATTCCAACTAAAATAAAACTTTCCCTCAAAAAAATAAAGCAGAACTTGACATAAGCTAACTTTAATTTTAAACGTAATTGAGGATAATGATAAAAAGTTGACGAGGATGATTGTCACAAAAGATATTTTAGTGGAAGAAAACTATGCACACGACAATACAATAATTGTTAAAAACCATAGTCCTGCTCGGATGCTGCTGGGCCCACTGGATTACGGGACAAAATCGATGATGCTATTAATACAGCCTTTTTTTATTTTTTTTTCATTTCTATGATCACGTAATAATTATATGAATAATTGACAAAGTTAGTTAGATTCCATGACATGAACAGAGAGAAAGGAGGACCTTCCCATATCACGAAAGGAAAATGCTTTAATATTATGATTTTATTTTTAGGTTTAATTAATGATTTGGTCCCTTAAGTTATTTGTTGGTTATATTTTGGTCCCATAAGTTATTAACGTAAGAATTTGGTCCCTTAAGTTAGTATTTGTCAGCCAAATAAATCATCACCATCGATCTTTTGCCAAAACGTTAAATAGACACATGTGAACGGTGACGTGACAACCTGCAATGTGCATCCACCTTAGACATTGGGTTAACGGTTTTGACGGTGAGAATTTATTTGGTTGACGGAAGATAGCTTAAAGGGACCAATTGTAACGTTAATAACTTATGAGACTAAAATGTAACCAACAAATAACTTAAGGAACCAACAAATAACTTAAGGGACCACATCATTAATTAAGCCTTATTTTTATTTTAAAAGCCAAGCAAGATTTTATTAAAACAGTAAGGTACCAGTGAACGTCCCCTTACTTCCTCTCTCTTCTCTCAAACTTTAGCCGTCACCCCTTTCATCTTCTTTTTCTTGTCCAAGAGGTGATTTAGGGTTAATTTTGACTCAAAGATCACCTTCCGAGTTGTTTTTCCTTCTATCCTAATTAAAAAAGTAATTTGACATATTTTCTGTTTTCTTTCGTTAGTTTTTGTGATTTCATCGTTTCTGAACGACTCTGTTTCTTTTGATTTCCCGTCTTTGTGCGGTGTGTTTTTGATTTTCCGTCTTAGTATAGTGTGTTTTTGATTTCCCGTCTTAGTGCAGTGTTTATTTGATTTAGGTTGAAAGATTTGCTTTGAGCAAGTGCAGATCCGATCAATGACAATGACTTTGACATCGTCAACGTTGCAGATTCGGAGACATGAGTATTTTGGAAACTTGAATATAGTCATATTAGTCATATTTGTAGGCATATGTATTTTGCCGTTTTATGCTATTAACATGAATGTTGTGAGTTTGTTAAAAAATTCATCCTTTTTGTTTTTAGTGAATTTAGATTTGTATTGTATCGATGTATTCTATTAATTTAAATGAATGAATATTGTTTATTTTTATTAAATAAAAAAAAAAAAAAATAAGGTACCAT
>Ga0228710_1005680_pt1 | contig 19269 bp, 12 predicted proteins | sample MedpolnodulmetaG_FD_177995 | JGI IMG/M metagenome (GOLD analysis project Ga0228710, IMG submission 177995) | Root nodule microbial communities from Medicago polymorpha collected in Santa Monica, California, United States - pink nodules | ecosystem: Host-associated > Plants > Roots > Nodule...
AAATTGATTCTTCATAGGACAATTATCAAATCAGGCAAAAGATCAATGGTGAAGAATCAAAGCTTCAGTCAAGACAAGTTGATGTACCGGCTAGTTCTCAACGTCTCTCAAATCCTCTATAAATAGGGATGAAGACTTGAAGAAATATACAAAAGAATATACTACACCAACGCATATTCTCTGAGCTAAAACGCTGCAAAACTCACATCAACAACTTAGAGAATTCTTACAAAAGTTCATATCTTAGAATTCTTAAGTGTCTAGAAAAACAGAGTTTGTTCTGTTTGTTTTGTTTTGTGAATACCTCTGATTGTATATCAAGTATTCAAAACCTTTTTCAATTCTTTGTAATTGTTTAGAGAAGTCTCTTTCTTTTGTGATTGAGCATATAAGCCTCTTTCTTTTGTGATTGAGCATAGAAGTCTCTTTCAGTTGTGATTGAGCAAAGGAAGTCTCTTGGAGTTGTCCTTGAGCATTGAGAAGTCTCTTACTGTGTGTTTGAGCAACTTGTAATTTGGCATTACATTTTAGTGAAACTCTCCTTAGAAGTGCAAGGGGACATGACTACTTCCAGTTTGTGGAAGGAACCTGTATAATTGCTTGTGTTCTTTCTTTCTCTGCTCTCTTACTATCTATCCGCTGCATTAAGACTCTGAACTCAAGTCAGACTCTGAACTCTATCAGACTCTGACCCTCGGAACAGTTTTCATAACGTAAGAAGGAGAAGTTTTTGAAAACACAATTCAACCCCCCCTTCTTGTGTTTTTTCTCACCTTCATCTTGTTACAGGAGGCTCATTGGAAGATTATTGTACTTAAATACTACAAGACCTGACATTTCACTAGCAACTCAACAATTGAGCTAGTTTCTCAATGCTCCTACTACTATTCACTACAAAATTGCTGTAGAATTCTAAGATACCTCAAAAATGCACCTGGTCTTGGTCTTCTATTTCCAGGAATATCATAAGCACAAATCTTAGGTTATGTTAGTGCAGATTGGGCAGGCTGTGTGGATACAAGAAGATCAACTACTGGTTTTTGTTTCTTTCTGGGCTCTTCACTCATATCTTGGAAAGCAAAGAAGCAGCCAGCCATTTCAAGGTCCTCTTCAGAAGCTGAATATATGGCTCTATCAGTTGCAACATGTGAGCTTCAATGGATATTATACTTGCTGAAGGATCTCAATATCAAGTGTGTCAAGCAACCACTTCTTTACTGTGATAGTCAGGAGTGCTATTCACATAGCAACTAATCCATTTTTTCATGAAAGGACTAAACACCTTGAGATTGACTGTCATCTGGTCAGAGAAAAATTGCACAAGGGTATTCTCAAGCTTCTACCTATTTCAACTAATGAGTAGCTAGCAGACTTCTTAACCAAAGCACTTCCACCTCCAAAATTTAATACTTTCATATGCAAGTTGGGAATGATAAACATATATCATGCTCCAGCTTGTGGGAGGCTGTTGAAAGATAATATAAAAGAGATAGAAACACAACATTTGCTCAATGAAGAAGAAGTAGAAACAAGAAAAGCTTCAATAACTTGCAATGCAAGTTACTAGTTTACATAGTTGTTAGAACTCATAACTAACTTGATGTGCTGTCATAAAGTTAGTTACTATCTAGTGTAGATTAGCACATGGTAGCTTATGCTACAACTTCACTTGTAAACTCTATATAAGGATGTTGTAGCTTCCATTACAAGCTAATGAAAATAATCATTCACTTTTCACATTTTGCTCTCTTTTCTTTCTCTCTTTCTCATCAGTTTCATCTTCTCAATAGTAGTTATATACTTAAGCTAGTTTCAAATTGTTAGATGATTATCATAGTTTGTTAGAGTCCTTGCTAGCTAGGATGGTGAGCTGGCATAGGCCTAACTGTTTCTAATTACTGTAAGTTCATTTATATAAAGAGAGTCACTGTACGTGTAATTCTTTCATTCAACAATATTCAGTTTAGAATTAGACTCTGTTCATTTTATTGAGTTTTCCATTAGCAAACAAATAGAAAAATTTAAATAACATACGTTGAAGAAAGTAAATAAACTACAATTTATTGATTTTATTTTTTTGGTCAGGACAATTTATTGAATTTTACTCTGAAATAATATCAAATACTAAACCCCGATTATGGGATCAAATACAACAGATGAACCTAAATTGGTACAATCCAATTTTCTATATATATAGAAATAATACAAAAGAATTGATTTGACAAAAAATAATAATAAAAGAATTGATGCTTGAATCATCATATAACTAATCTAATTCAGGCCAAATAATTGAGTGATGTCAACGGAAACATATGATCATCTCATTTGGATCTCATATGCAAAAAAAAAAATACAAATGTATACAATATTTTAGCTATATATGTAACATCCAATGGTGAACATTGAATTAGCATTCACCATTTCTAGTATACTCCCTCCAATCTAATACGTAAGCAAATCATCTATCAATAAATAACTAATATATTTGATTTATGTTATAAATCAGATACATTAATTATTAAAAAAAATTAAAAATTTCTTTTGTTTTTGTACAAGATAGGAGGAAGTATTACTCATGGTCTGCCTCCATTAAGTTCATGATCACGGCATCCGCAGCTTTCTTTAGTAGTTCCGACCAATCCCTAAAAGAAAAAAAACCATCAAAATTAATTAAAAAATTATACAATCCAAACTCAAAAACCACATCAAATAACAAAAAAAAAAATAGAGAGAGAAGAGATAAGAGAGAACTAATATATAATCTAGATGTGCAACTGTACATTATATATATGTACCTACCCATTTAAAGAATCAAAGGGTAACGCCACAGTATCTTTGGCTTCTTGGAGTGCTAAATTGTACCTTCGAAGTTGTTCCCGGGAGCATGTTCCGTCGTCCTTGACCTTAAGCTGGGACAGTTCTACGTTGAATAGGATTGGAACGACTCTTTTTTTTGTCTCCATGAGAAGAGCGAGTTCATGGAGACAATAATAAGAGTCGCAATAATTAGGAGAGAAGACAATAACACCAACCTTACAACCAAAAATGGCTTTGTCGATATGAGGAGTGAGTTTGTCTCCTGGTTTCATGTTCATGCTGTCCAAAAATGATGTTACTCCCATGCTTGTTAAATCTTTGTATAATAACCCTGCAATGTTCTTCTTTGTGTCTATTCCACGGTGGTTTATGAAAACTTGACGTGCTGGTTGAACAATTTTGCGGTAAAAACGTTTCATGGCTTCTTCAATAAGCTTCCTATCTTAATTGAAAACTTTGTTTCTTAATTGTGTTTTGGTTTGAACGCTGTTGTTTATATATAGCTATCATTTTGAGTAAATTTTGGAGCAAATGGGTTTCATTATTTTAATTTTACACTTCAAATTAGGGGTATGGTGCATCCAAGAAAATACTTGGGAATTTGATGGGAGACAACCAAAGTACAAAAAGGGTACAAATGTTTGATTTTCTGGCCGTCATGTTTGGATCCGCAACTATCCTTCTTACACGTACGCGCACGTGCCCGTGGCTTTCATTTGGGAGTATGTTTGTGACGTGTCCATATTCTTGTAGTTAATTAAATTTTGTTAAATGGGGTAACTGCAGTTCAAATCCACCGAAATGGTCACTTCTCTTTGCATCAATTTTTGGAGGAAAGAAACAGGCTGCTTCCATGAGACAATTCGGGAGAAATTGATCTTGGAGGCTAATAAATCTAGGGTTTGTCTATTTTAACAATGTTGCATAGATTAAGACATTAAAAATAGTAATTTTCTTAAAGATCTTGCTAACAAGTATCCTAAATATATTTGTTAAGGAGTTCATAAAATGAAATTTTAGCTTAAAAATACAAGTCAACCACATGTAAAAGTCATAATTACATAATTTTTAATGTAAAAGTTAATGCATTTGAAGAGTTAGAATCTTCTCCATTCAAGATCTTCTACATTTCTTCCATTTGAAAAGATAACGACACAGTAAAACTTAAAATAATTAATAATTGTACGATTCATTTAATGATGAGACCCACTATCTATTTTTGTGTCTATCTTTTTTTTCAATGGCAATCTACATTTATTTTTATAAATGGAGAGAATTCTTGCTTAAACAATAGCTTAAGGGCACTTGTTAGCAACTTTCTTTTCTTTAATTTAAAACAACAATTAATTACTATAAAATTTCTCCCTTCATCCCACAATGAGTGGCCATTTTGATAATTTTTACAGATATTATGAAGGGTGTATAAATGAATGAGAGAAGGTGATATTTTTACTAAATTATCTTTTATCATGTATTGTTGCAATCACCACTGCAGTAACTGTATAATAGAATATATTGACTTTAAAGTGATGAACGTACATAATATTAATTAGAGTGTAGAATTGGAAAACAAATTCTCCCTACGTCCTTAATTATAAGCACTCTTTCAGGAGAAAAAATTGTCCTTAAATATCAGCTCTATCTTATACAAATTACTAGATGCTTTTATTACCTTTTTCTTAAACATACTCATAATTATTAATAATAATGAGATTAATTACTAGTTGTTTTACACTGTTAGCCTATTCTAATTAATCTCTAATACTAATTTGTCTTGAAATACGAATAAAGTCAAATTTAATACACACACAAACAAATGATAATTTAGTACTCTCTCCGTCCATTTTTATAAGACAAAAATCACGAGTATTAAAAAAATTAGTTGAAGTAATAAAGTTGTCATAAATGTAAGTATGTTTTGTGTACCAAATTGTCCTTTGTGTATAGATATATTTAATGTTAACTATTCATACTTTAAGATACTTTTTTTTTTGAAGAAGTTAAAATGGAATATATTACCAAAGCAACATGACTTTCCTAGCACAAGGTGTACTAAGAAAGACACTGCAAGATCCGAACAATATTTACAAGGAAACTGTACAGAAAAATAAAACTAGAACAATAACTATTAGCCTATGCCCAGGATGGTGAACGGACTAAGCCACAAGTCATGAAAGTTAAAGGGAAGAGTAGTGTATTTCGCCTTCAACCACATGAAAGTGAGGGACTTAATCTTATCAACCATCTGAAGTGTCGAGCATGTTTTATCCGTAAATAGCCTGTTATGTCTTTCTTTCCAGATTTCCCAGACAGTTGCAAACCAAATAACCGGTGAGATTGACCTCCAAACCTTTTCCGATCTGCCAATATAACTGAATTGAATAAAATGATTCGGCAAAAACTGAAGTGGAACCGCAGAGATGCCCAACCACCCATCTAGAAAAAAAAAAGTTATACATTCATCTAGAAATGTGTAGATGATCTTATGTTTAGGGACAAAACTTTTTTTTTTTTTTGTAAATACTCTCTCCGCTAACATTTATAAGTAAAAAACAACTTTTCAAGCTAATTGAATATATCATGTATCTGATCTATTTATTAGCCAAATATATATAGAGGGAGTACTAGTTTGGCAGGAGAACTTCTCTTTCACATTTGAACTTAAATGTCATTTTATTTAATGTCATCTTAAATACTAAAATTGTAAAAAAAAATAATTTTTTTACATTTTTCCTTTATTAAAATATATTCTGTTTCTTGGTCAAACCAAAAACAAACCCACCTCCACACACACACACCCAACGGGGGAACGTGTGTAAGTTGTAGAAGATTAAAAATACGAGAGAAAACATATCCAAATTTTTTTTTCTCTTCTCCTTTGTTCATCCTCTTCATCCACCTAAAAGGGTTGGCTTAGGATTAATTTTTAACACTAGATCCCCCCAATTTGTTGTCCGTCTTTTATTTAAATAAGTGATTTGCACATATATTTGGTTTTTCTTTTATGATTTTGTCGTCTTAGTGTAGCGCGTTTTGTTCGTCGTCTCGGTGCCATTAATTTTATTTTCTATCTTGTTGCAGTGTTCACTTGATCAAAACGACATATTAACTTTGATCCAATGCAAATTCAACAAATGACTCTGACGTTGTAGATCTGGAGACATAGGTACTCCAGACACCTTAACTTCATTATATTTAATTGGTTGGCTTTGTCACATTTGGAAACATTTTTCCGTTGCATACTATTAATCTGAATGTTGTAAGTTTGTTACCAAATTTATTCTTTTTAGATGTAATAAATTTTAGGGTTAATAGGTCTTTACCCCTTGTAATATAGGTCATTCCCGGTTTTCCCCCCTGTAAATTTTTTTTTTTATTTACCCCCTGTAAAAAAAAATTGTTTTGATTTACCCCTTAATAGGTCAAACAAAAACCAATTTTTTTTTTAAGAAGTTTTTGTTTTTGTTTGTCCTATTAAGGGAGTAAATCAAAACAATTATTTTTTACAGGGGGTAAATCAAAACAATTATTTTTTACAGGGGGTAAATCAAAAAAATAATTTTACAGGGGGGAAAACCAGAAACGACCTATATTACAGAGGAGTAAAGACCTATTAACCCTAAATTTTAATTTGCTCTTATCTATGTATTATATCAATTTAAAAGAATGAATGTCGTTTTTTAAGTGAAATCAGTAAAAGTAAAAATTGACATTTCATAATGTTTCTTTCTTCAGGATGCTACGAATATATTGAAGAATTGGAAGTCTTGAAGGACAAGTCATGAAACTCATCTATTTCATCTTATTTTATGGTTTTGGTTTCCCTTTATCTTTGTTTATTTCTCACTATGAACAATTGGTAGTTGGAAGATAATGCAAATTGGTACAACAAATATCGAAAGAGATTTGGAAGCAATAAGGACAAATTTAGATTCCCAATATCGTATGCAAAGGCCTCCATGTTATGACGCAAGGCCCTACATGTGAAAAGTGGGATTTCAACTAGAGTAATAAAGTGGGTTAGCTCGACCGGGTCAGTTTGAAAAGCTAGATTTGATTTTGACTTGGACTTTAAATACTTTGATTATTGGATGTATGTTTTCATGTGTATTTTAACGGTTTTGAGTATATGATTTCCGAACCCTTGCTAATTTGATTATGTGCAACATTTAAATTTTTTTAAATAAATATATTTTTGACGATATTCAACTTATATATGAAAGTTTCTCACTTGTGTGGAATATCTGAATTTTTGAAATAAATATTTTTTTTTTTAAGAAATCAAAATGAATTATATTAACAATAGCAAGCTATCCCTCCAGCATAAAATGTACCTGAGTGGATAGAACAAAGTTTACAATGAAAGTTCAAAAAGAAAGATATCACAAGGTGAAATAAATATATTTTTGACGATATTCAACTATGAAAGTTTCTCTCATCACTACTAGAAAAAGCAAAATTAGTGACGGAAAAAATGAAATTCCTCACAAATTCCTTGGTCGCAAAATTTAGTGACGAAATTAGAGAGGGATTTCACGTTTTCCCTCACTAAATATCCCTCACTAATTTTTGTTTTTTTAGTAGTGCATAACATCTATATCTACTCGGTTTCAAGTAACTTTTCAAGCATTTGTAAAACATTATATTCCTACTTCTCAACCAATTCATGAAGCCTATCGGCAAAGCGGAGACCAGGATGCTATGAACTTATTCTTGAATATGGTTCATTGACTAGTTCAGGGAAATAAGGATTGAGGGGTTTAGCGAGAAATAATGAGGGAAACTTTCACTTTGGTTTTTATGAAAGTATATGTTGGTCGAAAGTGTTATATGCTGAGATTTAAGTGTTTTTATTGGAATCAAATTGTGTTGGTAAGAGGGATTTAGAAACACATCGATATCACTATTATGCTAATATATGTTGGAGATTATTAGAGATTTCATGAATAAAGATTAAAATTTTGTTTTGAAGCATACTCCTTTAGGAAGGGAATGCTTGTGATTATATTATTGCAAAGATAAGAACATTTAGACACTTTGGTTATTGTTAATGAGTCTTCTCTTATTTTGGCATCGGTGCTTCTAGCCGACACTCAAGCAGTGTCTATTATTATAACTGAGTTTTTTGTTTTTGATTTAGTTCTTTCTTTTTCCTTTTTTTTCTCATGTAACAAAAAAAAATCGTTATAAATAAAATTGTGTTATTTTTTATATAGGGTTAGGGGTGTGGGTGCGGGTGCGAGGCGAGGAAACCGTGCATGATATAATGACTAACATGTCCAATTTATTTTTGTCAAGAAACAAAAATTACTATTCCAAAAATTACTCTTCTTTTTTCAAAATAGGTATAACTTGCCTATTTTTTTCTTTACATGGTTATATTCTACTGGATTTTTCAGGTAAGATTTTTAATAAGGGATTTCTTTAGGTTTTGACCTAGTCCCTCGTGTAAGTTTCCTTTTCTCACTTTCTTTTAATCAATTGACTAAATGCTTAATTGAACTTTTGGTCCCTTAAGTAATTTGTTGTTTTCATTTTGATCCCATAACTCGTAAAATCAACGTTTCGGTCCCTCTTGTTTTGCTTCGTTAGTCAATTTGGTCCCTAACCGTTGACTTTAACCTTAAATGTCTATGATGGACCAACCTTGAGAGCGGTCCATCATAGATCATATTAATTATTTTAATTTAAACCGTTTGATTATTTTTTTAAAAGATGACCATTTGATTACGCAAGTCTATTTTATCTAATGGTGCATCATCAACACCTAATTGTTTTGTACCTTTTCTTCATCTTCTTCCACACTCATCTTCACATTCATCAACAACTTCAAACATTCATAAAAAAAAACTCATATTAACCCAGGAAAAACACTGTAAAATACCTATTCACAAATTTCCAACAACCTCATCTCATTCTTCTTTAACATCTCATTCAATTTTTCATTTCAAATATTCAACATAATAACCTCACAATTTTTATACAAACAATCAAAATCAAATCTCACAAACAAAACCTTGAAATTTGTGAAAAGGAACGGAGAATTGGAAAAGGAACGCAACAATGGAAGGAACACAACAATCAAATCTCGTCGGTTCATGTGCAATTGCAAAGAACAACCCAGAAACCTTCAAATCAAAAACCTCTTTTGTCACCACATTCTCCACCTTCAAACCCCCAAGCTTCATATTCTCCCCATCTCCAAAACCTCAACCACGCTTCTTATTCTCCCCACCTTCAAATCGTATTTTGTCAAAAACGTTGCTTCTTCCATAAATGAATCTCCACCACCGATCACCGCTAAAGGTTTGTTACAAAAGATTGGAGTCGCACCGTCACATACAGCGCAGGCTGAGATACCACGGTTCCAATAACCGCTAGGACCATCACCGGAGCCGGTGAATGTAATCGTTTCGCAACAGCTCCGGTAGCGAAATCCACAGACATAACGGCTCCGTTTCGCAGGCAAAGGTTTGTGATGGTATTGATTTGGGAGGTTTGCTTGCTATTTGGGTATTTGTGAAAAAAGGGTATTGATTTGGGGATGTTGTTGTTTTTCTTGTAGGAAGGGAGAAAAGAGAATGATGATGATGCAGGAAGGGGGAAGGGAGAAGAGAAAAGAGAATGTGGTGTTGCTGTGTTGTTGTGTTGTTGCGAGGGAGGAAAAGAAAATTCTGGAAAAAGGGTGATGAAGATTTGAGGAAGAAGAAGAGAGAAGATGATGACAAGTGAAAAAATTAGGTGTTGATGGTTCATTATTAAATACAATGGACTTACAATCAAATGGTTAAAATCAAATCAAAAAATTTAGACAATATAAAACTAACAAAGGGGACCAAATTGACTAACGGAGCAAAACAAGAGGGACCAAAACGTTGATTTTACGAGTTATGGGACCAAAATGAAAACAACAAATTAGTTAGGGGACCAAAAGTCTAATTAAGCCTTGACTAAATTGTATTTGTGGTCCCTTAACTATTTAATTAGTATCGCTTTGGTGTCTTAATTAAAATTTTATTTATTTTGGTATCTTAACTTTCTCTCTGTTACACATTTTGACCCTTTACGTTAGTTTTAATTCAAAAACATTAGAGTTTCTTCATCTCCATCATCTTCATATCATCGATCTCCATCAACGTTCAACAACAAAAATCCCAAAAGAAAATGAAGAAACCCTAATGTTTTTGAATTAAAACTAACGGAAAGGACCAAAATGTGTAATGGAGAGAAAATTAAGATATCAAAATAAATCAAATTTTAATTAAGGGACCAAAGCGATACTAATTAAATAGTTAAGGGACCAAAGATGCAATTTAGTCTAATAAATTTATTAGAGTAATTAATGCTACATGTTGCACACTAAAATTTGCAACAAAAAAAAAATCAGTTGTACTGGACCTACATTTGTTTTAATAATGGTAGTTACTAAATAACACATCAGTTATTCAGTTAGCTATGTCATGAGAGGGATAGCACTTATGTACCATAATAGTATATAGCATTGTCCAATTAAAATGTGACACATGGCACACATTTTAAAAAAATATATCAAATAAAACATTTATAAAGTAACATTGGTAGGTGACACACTCTAATTGGTCAATAGTATATACCATTGGTACCTTAATGGCACACAAGTGGAACCCGTCATGAGAGTAAATGTTACGTATGGAGCAAAATGAATGGTATTTTGATAATTTTTGCTACACTTTCTTATTGTAGTTAGTAAACAAATAGTAGTAGATAAATAACATTTATTGAAGAAGGTAAATTTATAAACTACAATTTATTGAATTTTACTCTGAAACAAACGGTATCATCATATACTATATCCCGAATTATGGGATCAGATACAAAAGATGAACCTAAATTGGTTCAATCCAATTTCTATCAAAAGGAACTATAAATAGCACAGAATAATTGATTTAATTAAAAAAAACAAAAGAATTGATGCCTGAATCAATAAATTACCCTAATTCAGGCCAAATAATTGAGTGTTGTCAACGGAAGCATATGGTTCTCACATTTGGATCTCATATGCAAAAAAATTAATAAATTAAACAAATATTGTTATTTTATCCATTGGTGAACATATTGAATTATCATTCACCATTTCTTATTAGTCTCTATCTCCTCCAAGTTCATGATTACTGCATCTGTAGTATCCTTTAGTAGTTCAGACCAATCCCTGAAAAAGACAATTAATCCACGTCAAAATTAGTAATTAATTAATCCAAGATCAACAACCAAATTTATTAACCAAAAAAATAATGAGTGAAGAGATGAGAGAGAATTAATATATACAAGAAGATGTACATTATGTATGGACCTACCCATTGACAGGATCAAAGGTTAGTCCCACCGTATTTTTGGCTTCTTCTAGTGCTAAACTAAACCTTCGAAGCTGTTTCGGAGAGCAAGTTCCGTCATCCTTGACCATAAGCTGCGAGGGTTTCACGTCGAAGAAGATAGGGACGACTCTTTTTTTTGTCTCCATGAGAAGAGCGAGTTCATGGAGACAATAATAAGAGTCGCAATAAAGAGGAGAGAAGACCGTAACGCCAACCTTACAACCAATAATTGCTTTGTCAATATGATGAAATAGTTTGTCTCCTGGTTTCATGTTCATACTGTCCAAAAAAGATTTCACTCCCATGCTTGTTAAATCTTTGTATAATAACCCTGCAACGTTCTTCTTTGTGTCTATTCCACGGTGGTTTATGAAAACTTGACAAGTTGGTTGAACAAGTTTGCGGTAGAAACGTTGCATGGCTTCTTCTATAAGCTTTGTTAGTTTCTTAATTATGTTTGTGTTTTGTATTTTACGGTATATATAGGAATAGATCGATTTTGTGTAATTTTGGTGAAAATGCGTTTGCGTAAGTGGCATCCAAGAAAATACTTGGGAAATTTAACAACGAAAATCAAAGGAAAAAAAGAATGCATGGTTTGAATTTTCTGACTTTCAAGGAGTAGTTCATATGTTTGAGTCTTGTCCTTCTTACACGTATACACATGACCGTACCTTGTTCTTGTTGGAAGTATATGTGTGTCCATAAGCTTACACTATTTTGTTAATTAATTTTGTTTAATGGGGTATTTGGCAATTCAAATCCGTTGAAAATGCATTTTCCCATCAAATTTTGGGGGGAAATTAACGGGTTCCTTCCATGAGGTCCCAATTTAGTGGGAAGTACAATCTACGTCCATTATTACTCTATCCGTTTTAAAATGAGTGTCGTTTTAGCAAAAAAAAAAAAATTGTTTCAAAATGAATATCACTTTCAATTTTCAATGCAATAATAATTTTTTTCTTTTCAATTGTATCTTTCAATTAATATTATATACACTACTTCCAAAGTATTATTTTTTCTTTAATGAAAAATAAATCAATAGTTGATTAGGATAATTTGGTAAAATAACATCTCTCTTTCTTTTAATTAATGGATTTCTTAATATGTGTATAAAAATCTTAAACGACATTCATTTTAAAACAGATGAAATATTATTTAGGAAATACCAACAAGTGTTCTGATGATACTTGTTAGAAAACTCAAAAGAGAAAGTTTATCTTGGAAAAAGTGTATTCAACATCTTAAAACTTTAAAATTTGAAGGGACCAATCTTATCATCCACTTGCGGGGCAGCATTAAAGCCACGTCAAAGCTCCGTATGGACTTGACCATCGAAATTGGCACTAGAAGAAATCGAACTGAGACCTTAAAAAAAACATACTCCAAAATCTCAAACCAACCACTCAGCCAACCCCAAATGAGTAAATTTGTCCATTTAATATATAGATTATATCCTTCAATTAATAGTTTATTTTTTTAGCATAACAACTAATAGTTTCTTTTACATCAAAAGATAGTAAATTAATCCTACGTATTTTTGTAAGAAAAATTGGAAAAGGGTATATACAACAACACCAACAACAATTAAGTTTTATCTCACTAGATAGGGTTGTCATCATGAACCAAACGACGTCGTAGTCTTCTATCAAAAATCATATCTTTCTTCAACTCATTAATTTATCTTTAAAAATTTTCTAATAGTTTTTAGTATAGTTTTTCTAGGTTTACTCCTACCTCTAAATATTTGTCTCTCGTTCATCTGATTTACTCTTCTTACTACAAAATTCACATGTGTTCTTTTTATATGGTTCAACTTTTTTATGGTTTAGTTGTGAAAACACTAAATTGTTCAACTTTTTAATAAAATTGTAGAAAACCACTTTTGATTTATATTGTTTAAAGGAAAATTAAGGATAAAACAATATTATGAATAACTTTGTAATTCTTAAAAACACTTTTAACTTTTCTTTTTTAATTTATTATGAATATTGTAACTACATACATAGAAATAGAAATTAGATACAAATTGTAAAAAGGAATATGGTAAACTTTCCGAATTATACCATCATGACAATTTCACGATAGTATGGCATGTTACTTTGATCATTTCCACCCTTGAGAGATGCTATGTAGTACGGATGAGATTGTCATGAAATTTCACGAATCGCTATCTTTTTTTGTGCAACTTTTGCTTTTGCTCATTTTCTATATAAAACAACACAGACTAAATTAAATAAATAAAAAAGACAACACCCTTGATAGAAATATCTCCCAATAAAGCTCAATGTCTTGACAGTAACGTTCGGCAAGATTAGTAAAACGAGGTGTTATTGTGCTAGTAATCAATTCTTTTTGTCTTTTTATTATGAATTAGTTTGAAAAACAAATTGAAGATAACTTGTTAACTAGGGTGTAGCCATAATACAGGTAGAATATGTGCTAAGAAGTCAAATGGTTGTTGAAATCTGCTTAAACAAAGGCGTATAAAGAATAAAATAATCAATTTTTATTGCTCCGTGAAATTTCGTTGGACACCTTCCCGTACCATTCAGCGTTTTCCTTCCACCCTTACTACCTTCTTTATTTTCACCAAATCAGAATTTAACATCCATTCACAATTACACATTCCCTAAAAAAAAAAACACAATCACACATGTCACAATCGTGAATTTTTACGAGTCATTCCTTCACTTTAAATAGCATTGTTTTTATAAAAATTGATTAACTCTTTCTAGTTAACACATTAAATATTATATTTAGCATATGGACCATGATAAAGAAAATTTTAATTTTTTATTTTATATTTTTTAATGTAATAATTCAGAAAATCCACAACAAATATTTAAAAGTGTTTTCAATTAAAGTTAAAAAAGAATAGTGCTATTTTAGTTTAAGGTTTTTCTATGCACATGTTAAGAACAAAAAGAGTTTTCAGAAAAACAAAAAAACAAAAAAAGTTATTGTTGTTTTCATTAAAAAGTTGCTACGTACTTTAATTGTTTTTTTTTGTTGACAAATGCTACTTTATTTGTTTTAACATGTATCATATTACCCATATTATACAAACCCTTTAGTTTATTCTAAAATTTTCTTCTTAAAATAAAAATTAAGTGTTTTTTGAAAGAAAAAAAGACCGTACCGAACTTAACCATAAATAAGAGGCGGTGCTGTTCTAGTCAACTGTTTTTTTTTTTATGTATTAAAAACAAATATAGTATGCCCCTCATTTTTTTAGTGGTAGCATAATACTCTTTTTTTAGCAGAGCATAGTCGTCTTATATAATATACAATAATAATTTCCTTCTAAATTATGTTGATTTCTGTTGCTATATACTGTTCTCATAATATTAGTGATTAAATTTATAAATAATAAACGTAGTGCTGTTGTCATAATATAATAATATATTGTTTTCTATTTTTGTTGCCCATATTATTCTTATATGTGATTTGATTTTGCTGGCCTTTAAGCATCTTCGACCCAATTAACTTTTTATTATAATTTTAAGGGAGTTCATTTTCACACGTTAATAGTTTTCTTTTATCTATTTTAGCACTCATGTCTAAGGTTTTGCAACCCGAAAGTTTACCTCAACTCGTTTTGCTTAGGTTAACTCGACTCGAGAACTCATACGAGTTTACCTAAAATTAAAATTATATAAAATTTATTATATGCAAGACATATATATGCTAATATAATATTGTAAATAGGTCAATAATGCAAAATATGACTTAATTACAAAGACAAATTACATTAAACTACCATAATAAAATATTATGCTCAACTTAACATCAAAATACAAAAATTAACGCACAAAATCATAAGTTTTACGGGTCTCTAAGTTTAAGTCATCCATAAAACGATCCAAAAAAAAAGCAAGTTTCACAAGTTTCTAAAGTTGTTAATAAAACTGTCTAAAAAATAAACTAGTTAATTTCTTCAAAAGGTCAACAAACACCACCACCGCAACCCTAACCGGCGTCGAAATCTGAATTTCCATCAAAGGATTCGCAATCCTAACTGGTATGTGCTCCCCTGTTCATGGTTTGAGAACTCAAAGAAGAAAGAAAAAGAAACGTTTCATTTCAGGAACAACGTATTACTGTAAAGGTAACTATTCAGTAAATGTTCCAGTCTTTGAGCTTGTAGAAAAGGAATTGGGTTTTGAAAAAATGGGCCCAAAAAAAGGGCTAATTTTTTTAGATGTAAACTCGTAAAACCTTCCGAGTTTACCTCAGAGTTAACACGACTTTGGTACATAAACACGTAAACTTGATAAACTCGGAGAGTTAACACTCGATTTGCAGAACATTGCTCATGTCCGTCATCACGTTTACAAATTTACTAAATACATTTGAAAAATTTGTTAATTAAGAGAGTGTATTGTTGGTATAATTCTTCGTACATTTTCACCCCTTAATAATATACTAGTATATTCTAACGTACCATGGCTCACAAAATGACTTGAGAAAAAGTATATATTTAAGTCCTTCAAAAAAAAAAGTATATATTTAATAGTACTTGTTTATAACTAAATAAATAATAATTAAGCTCATTGTGATGCTCTTAATTGAATTGATACCATAAGTATTTTCTAACGTTTGTTTTTTGAAGGGGTGAAGGTCTTGAAAGGCAAGTTATGAAATTTCACAAGGAAGCTAAATAGTCCTTATTCATATTTTATTTCAAACGTCAATTCAATGTTTCACAAGGAATATTGATTTTTTTTTAAGGACAAGGAATATTGATTATTGGCATGCAGTTGAACAATACGGCGGTCATATGTAATAAAAAACTAAAGTGTAACTGTGCAAGACCACGTTGACAAAAGGATTCACATATACGCAAACTAATTTTCCTTCATTAGTTATGAAGGTTCGAAACTCATTAGGAATTCATAGTGGCTTTATGAAAACTCCATGTTTTATAGAATTTTAATTGGAAGAGAATTTTTTCCTCTATTTGATCTTATTTATACTTATTATTACTATCATTGTTTATTTTTCTTCTTGCAAGTTGATATTGAGTTGGAAAATAATTCAAATTGGTACAATCTAAAAAGTTTTGGTAGTAAAAGATCAACTTTTGAGTACCAAGATAGTAGGCAAGACATTGTGGTTAGAACCAAGTTGGTTCAAATACAATTCGATACTCATTGATGTTTATATGATAACAAAGCAAAAGAATGATTTGTCTACTTGATCATGTCTGACATGAGATCTTTGGATGGTGTGTTGAATGATCTTTGAGGGTAGGAACTTCGTCATTAGTCTTCTTCTTGGACGGAGGGAGATGGTAGATGCAAAGACACTCTAATGCTCAAGTCAGTAAGCGTCGTGGATAAATAAGGTAGTTTAGGGTAAAATGTGTGTGTGCCTGGATCAATGCCACTGAGTTAGTATTTATAGAGTGGGTTTAGAGTTTTGAACCTTCAACCTTTACCTAGACAATTGTCCTCAAAGGATAGTCGTAAGTAGATAATGAGAAGATATCATCGGATTTGGACTAGATGACCTAGATTGTCCCAAGGGGTCATTATTCCAGTGTGGTCCAGGGAGATTCCCACATGATGGTCCTTCTTGACCTACGAGAGAGGGTATTAGACCTAGCCATGGTTTGGGCCATGACTCATACCAAAACAGTTGCCTCCCAAGCTATTAGTTGAGGGAATCCAGTAATAGCTTGCCGCTAGAAACGAGTATGAAGTCCAACATGCTTAAGCAGTTCAAACGTCATTCAGGTACCCATGCCTTTGGACCTAGGGTTGCAAGCCTAACATAATTGGTTTGTGAGTTATGAGTTCGTTACGTGAAGTTCGACCTTATGAATTTTTTTTATTGAATTGCTTGGGAATATCTTGTGGGCAGTGAATAGGAGTAAACATAGTTTGCGCATGATCGTTGGGCGCATGCCCATGTGGACTCCATGTGAATAGTACCATTGTGTTGATAGTAGATTTATCTTCAAGTATGTATGATGCGATAGGTCTTGATGGACAATTGTATCTAATGGCATTTGAGTGGTGTTCATTCAGTCCAGACGCAACATTCATGGTTGTTAGATTCGTCTTCAATCATATATTATAAATGAGTTGTGCTTCTCCGTAAAGGTTTAATGATGATGATGATTGAGTTTATGCTTTTGAAACATTGGTCCGGGAAGACGGTCATGATTGTTGGATTGGTGATGTTTGATTTTCCTTGATCCTCCACCGTTTCATCATGATCTTTGGGCTTCTAAAATTTCCTTTTTTTTCTTATTTAAGGGAAAGTCTTACATTCTTCTTTCTCTTCAAAAACCTCTCTCTCTAAGTCCCAATATCCCATCTTCAAGCGTTTTGCATTCTCTCCACTTTAGGTCTCTCTTATGACTTTTTTCAACTTATTTCGACGATATGTTTATCTTCTTTTGTGTGATTCTCCGGTTTCATCCTTTACGTTTCTATTTAGGTGTTGCATAACTGTCCTTTCTTCAATCTTTTTGAATGCCTCGGCTAAGAATGCATATAATAGGTAACTAGATTTGTGAATTTTTGGTAGTTTATGATGGCTTATTGTATAATGAGAAGTTTGGGATATCGTCTTTCTAAATGGGTTTTCTTTTTCTAGAATGCGTTTAAAGGTTTGATGAAGACTGATGAATGTTCATCATTCTGAGTAAGGGTAAGAGGTGAAGGTTGGATGTAGCATGTATTCCCTACGACGAACAATTCAAGAGGAACCAGAGACCCAGACTGTTCTAGATATGTCGAGCAACGTTTCTGCCCCTCACCAGACGTTTATGGAAAAAACTTGTTACCCATGTGGATACCTTTGAGTCGTCCATAATTATTGACAAGAAAATCGGGAATCTGAAGCCTAAGAAGCAAAGGGTTGACACCAAGAGGCTTGGTAAGTGCATATTGGAACATTTTTTATAGCCTTAAATTTTGACATTTTGAGATCTTTTAGTGCTTAGGAATTTAAAATCAAATTGTTGGCATACTTCTACATTTTGGGTGTGATTTTAGCGTTATTGTTATTCTTGGATTAATTTTCGTGTTTAATGTGTTTTGACCCCTCTTAATGGTGCACACCATAACTTTGGATAAGTTTATATGATTAAGGCGTGCAAATATGAAGCCTAGTTCAGACGTCTTGCTATTAAAAATTGCAAATATACAAAGTAGTAAAGTTGATTGTAGGTTTTTGTTCCACTTAATCTTTTGTAATGAGTTGATTTGCTGATTCTAAACTCAACTCTTATCAAACTTGGTTCTAAAATTGTTATAAATAGACTTCTAGAGCTAGAATATAACTATCTCATCTTTTGGGCAGCCATACTTCATACTTCTCATTGGGTACAAACTTTTGTAATGGAAACCTAAGAATCCAAAATCAATCCATTGGTGAAAAGGGTATTTTGTGTATGCATTGTCATGGTTCAGATGCTAATGTTCATTTTGTTTACATTTCTATATCTTTTTTTATTAATTTTGTGTCCCATGTCTATTTGATTTTTTTTTTAAAAAACTTAGTATTCAAAATTGGCACCAGAGAGAATTGAGCATAAAATTTTGAGAGGAGCACACTCCAAGATCTCCAAATCAACGACTTGGACAACCCCAAATGGATCGTTTGATGCTTATCATTCTAATTTTTGTTATGAGATTGAATTCGTATGATGCTTAATCATTTCAGTTTCAACTTATGTCATTTCAATTTAAACAAGTAATGAAATAATTCAAATAATCTCAATTTAGAATTTAAATTTGGGGTTTTGGTTTTTTGATAACACTCAGTTAACTGTGTATATGGTATTTAACTATTAAGGTCATTTTAAGGTGTGAGAGGGCAATTTTTGAAGTTTAAAGAACAATTTCCTGAAGACAATATATTAAAAAACGGGATTTACTTTTCCCACCCTATGCATTTCCTCACGCGCCCTACTTTTTTCTAATTTTACCCCTGAGCCGGATTATGTTTTCCGAAATGGATTGTTAGAATTTTGCAGATTAATCCGGATAATAAAATCCGGAAAGGTCTTTTACCAGAATTTTAAGCTTTGAAATTCGTAAAATAAATGCAAATAAACATATAAACCAGAAATAAAAAGACAAAA